>Ga0182027_10001801_pt1 | contig 35090 bp, 30 predicted proteins | sample 712E1DmetaG_FD_121300 | JGI IMG/M metagenome (GOLD analysis project Ga0182027, IMG submission 121300) | Permafrost microbial communities from Stordalen Mire, Sweden - 712E1D metaG (Illumina Assembly) | ecosystem: Environmental > Terrestrial > Soil > Wetlands > Permafrost | place: Sweden...
GCTTTCCATTTTTGCTGTCACAGAACGAACGTTTTTTTCGTTTTCATCCAAATCCTTAAACTCCTTTTCTACAGATTCATGCAGCTTATCAAGATCTGATCCCCCAATTGCATTGCGAACAGAGACCAGTACCTGCGTACCTGTTTTTATCAGGATGCCTTTATCAACCGCTAAATAATGTACGCTTTTCGAGTCCGTTTCATAAGTAAAAATACCAGGGACCAATGCTGCTACACAATCGAGTCTTTGCGGTAACAAGCCAAAGAAACCTTCATTTGTTTCTGCAACAATACTATTGACATTTTTGATATCGGCGAATATCTTGAATGGTAGAAGAATCTTTAAGTCCATTGCTGTTTTATCCATCTCTATTTGGTTTTCTTTTCTTTCCCGGATTTCTCCTTATTTGTAGAATCGGACCTGTTTTCTTTAGCCTTTTTGTTTCCTTTTGTTGAAGATCCGGATTTATTTTTATCAGAATCTTTGATCCCTTTTGCTGCAGAATCGGATTTATTTTTGTCAGTATTTTTATTCGTTTTATTTTTTGCTTCATCTATTGATCCAATCATATAAAAAGCACTTTCCGGAAAATTTTTAAACTCATCCGAAAGAATGCGTTCACAACCGCTAAGAGCATCGTCCAGGCTAACCTCCTTTCCTTTCATTCCACTGAATTGTTCTGTGGTGAAAAAAGGTTGGGTAAGAAATCGTTCCAAAAGTCTTGCCCGGTTAACCACATTGCGGTCATTAATAGATAATTGTTCCAGACCAAGCATAGCAATAATATCCTTAAGTTCTTCGTATTGGGCAAGTGTATGCCTTATCTCCTGAGCAAGGGCATAATGTTTTTCACCAATTATTGAAGGTGTGGCCATTTTAGAATTGGATTGCAACAAATCAATAGCAGGATAAAGACCCTCACTTGCTTTTTTCCTCGAGAGAACAATGGATGCAGAAAGATGAGAAAACGTATGAACCGCAGCTGGATCAGTTAAATCGTCAGCAGGCACATAAACCGCCTGAATAGATGTTATGGCTCCTGTATCGGTGTTGGCGATCCTCTCCTCCAACTGTGACAATTCAGTTCCCATTGTTGGCTGGTAACCCAATCGTGAAGGCATTTGTCCCATTAAACCTGATACTTCCATCCCCGCCTGAATAAAGCGGAAGATATTATCAATAAGCAATAAAACATCACGGTGTTCATCATCACGAAAGTATTCGGCCATTGTTAAAGCTGCATGACCAACACGAAAGCGTGCTCCTGGCGGTTCATTCATCTGTCCAAACATCATCACCATGTTCTTCAATACTCCAGCTTCTTTCATATCATGATAAAGTTCATGACCTTCACGGCAACGTTCCCCGATACCGCAAAACATACTAACTCCTTTGTTATGTCCGATCATATTGTGGATCATCTCTGTAAGCAGAACTGTCTTACCAACACCGGCTCCACCAAATAAACCAGCTTTTCCTCCCCGTTCTAATGGGATAAGAACATCAATGGCCTTAATACCAGTAACAAAAACCTCGGATTTTGTTGATCGTTTTGCTAATGAAGGAGGTGATTGATGTATATTGCGCCACTCAACGCCTGACAATGGTTTCTGATGATCGATGGTAGTGCCAAATACATCGAACATGCGACCCATGATCTTTTTGCCCACTGGCACTTTAAGTTCCTTGCCATCTGTTACTACAGCCATCCCTCTCGATAATCCCTGAGTAGGAGTTAATGCGATACCCCTTACACTGTGCACATCCAGCTGGGTAAGTACTTCAATAACTATTTGATTTTCCTTTCCAGATTGAAGAGATGTGTAAATAGATGGCAGATTATTTTCAAACCATACATCTATGACACTTCCCCTTACAGAAATAACTTTTCCACTATTTAAAGAATTGCTTTTATTTTTTGAAATCGTTTCCATTTAAGAAGTTACATATTCTCGTTTTTTTATTCAGAATCAGAAAAGCTTTTCTTTTATGTTTTCTTGTGAGGCAGGATAGACCAATTCATAATCGTGTGATAATAATTTGTCATCCTTATTCTGATATTTCAACTGCTTCAGAAGATGCGAAATAAGAGCGATATGAGTCGATTTTTTCTTATCTGCATTCACAACAAACCATGGAGAATGCTTAAAATTGGTCCTCATTAACATTTCATTACGGGCATCGGAATAATCTTTCCAGTACTTCTGGGCTTCTTTATCAACAGGACTTATTTTCCACTGTTTAAGCGGGTCAGTTTCGCGGTTCTTCAACCTTTTTCCCTGTTCTTTATTACTGATATCCAGATAATATTTTAGAATTATGAAGCCTGCTTCCACGAGCATCTTTTCAAATAATTCCACTTCTTTAAAAAATGATTTGTATTCCTGCTCATTACAGAAAGCCATCACTTTTTCAACTCCTGCCCGATTATACCAACTTCGGTTAAAGAGCACAAATTCTCCAGAAACCGGTAATTGGACAGAATAACGCTGAAAATACCATTCTAGTTCCTCTCTGTCCGAAGGCTTACCTAATGCCACGACCCTTGTTTCGCGCGGACTGAGGTGCTTGATTATTCTTTTGATAGTTCCGTCCTTGCCAGCGGCATCTCTTCCTTCAAGTATTACAAGGAATTTAAGGTCGGATGAAATAATCTCCTTTTGCAGCTTAACCAACTCTATGAAAAGATTGTGCAGTATTTCTTTTTTCTTATCCTTATTCATGAAAGTGATTTTTTTTTAATCATTTTTCAGAGATCCATTTTTTTGCATCATCCAGTTCAGCATTTTTAAATATGCGTAGCTCGCATGACATCATATGGCCAAAAAATTTTGCAAAAGTATTTATCATCTCATGATCGGAGACCAGTGCGATCCTGTCCCATGCAGATAAGTGTTTCATTCCCATCTTTGCATCATCCAGCATAGCGTTGAGATCAAATCCGGTAAAGTGGACTCCAAGTTGATAAATCATTCGGAGTTTTTTATTTGATTTTAATTTTTCCTCTATGGCTGGAATTAAAACAGTTTCATAGTCCTTTCCTGTTATTTTCCCTTCTCCGGAAACGCCCAGAACATTGCCTGGTAAATCATTCATAATTTTTAACATATCTTTTATTTTTTATTTGAAAATATTTTACAATAAAGCGAAAGTCAGCTCAATATCATCAAATGAGGCTTACCCTTTGGTTAAACCGCAATAAGCCGTTCCCAAACCACCTGAAATATTGGGAAGAAACTCCCCTCCGCGCATGAGTAATGCCATGATTTTAGGATTTAATGAATTTTCACAATATGATAAAGGTAGATCGTTTAATTAGGGTTGGTGTTACATAATTTTGATGAAAAGTTACATTATTCACACGCCCATTTATTAATTATTCTGGATTAGCCTGTTTATTTCCATCCACCACCCAGGCTTCTATATAACTCAACTGTGGCCTGGAATTGCTGCACCTTGTCACTTACGCTGCTCAACTGAGCCGCTAACAAACTTTGTTCTGAAGTTAATACATCAGTATAGTTGGTATTTACGGTGTATTTTAGAAGCTCTTTGGTAAATTCCACGGATTTCTCTAAAAAGCTAATCTGTTGTGAACGGATTTTCGTCTTATCTGTCGCTGTCTGATAATTATATAAGGCATTTGATACTTCCTGACCGGCTGTCAGCAATGCTTTCTTAAAAGCAGTTATATACTCTTCCTGTTTTGCTTGTGCTACTCTGAACCGTTGTTCATTCAGCCCCTGATTAAAAATGGGTTGTGTCAATCCTCCCATAATATTTCCAAATAAAGAAGTTGCACTGAACAATTGCGAAATACTCGCATTAGAAAAACCTCCTGCTGCTGTAATTGTCAATGAAGGATAGAAATATGTTTTGGCGACATTGGTTAACTCAAAATAATAGCGTAACTGATATTCGGCTTCCTGCACATCAGGCCGGTTGGCCAAAAGTTGTGCGGCTAAACCTGTACGTAAGTCCATGCGAACCTTTTGATTATTAAGACTGTCCCTGATAATGGCACCCGGATTTCGGCCAAGTAATATACTCAATGCATTTTCAGTTTCCCGGATATTTTGTCTCCAGTCCGGGATTGTTACCTCTACTGAATAACGATTGGCTTCACTTTGCACCACTGCAGCTCCTGTTACCACATCACTTTCCTTCAATAGTTTCATGGTCATTACATCCTGTGCCCTGTTTTCGACCGTTTTAAGTGTTACCTGCAACTGAGCATCGTAAGCCAGCAATGAATAATAGTCAGTTGCGATATCTGAAACCAACTGGGTCTGAACAGCCTTTTTGTAAGCGTCACTTTGCAGTAATGCTGCTATAGCTGCCCTTTTTGTGCTTTTCAGTTTGCCCCATATATCGGCTTCCCAGCTTGCATCACCATACAACTGGTAGAACTCCGATTTGCTCCCGGAATTGGCAAGATTTTGATCGGTGCCGGTCGCATGTCCATCAAGCGTTGGGTAAAAAGCGGCATTGCTTTGCCGTAGGTTTGCCTGCGCCTGTTTTATACGGGCTATAGCAATCTTCAGATCAAGGTTGTTGTCAATGCCCTCCTGTATTAAGCTTTGCATTATAGTATCGCTGAATATCAGTTTCCACGGAATATCAGCAATAGTAGTAGTATCAGTTGTGTTTACATCACGGTACAGTTTATTATCTGTTATGACAGATCGCTTATAGGTTTCTGTCACCTTGCATGAAGTCAACACTATAATAACCAATAGTATGGGCCATATTGATATAATTGTATTTATTTTTACTATCCGGTTCATATCATTATTATTTCGTCATTCTTTTACTGCCTCCATATTCTTTAAAACATATTCTCCCTCTTCTGTTGCATTTTCATTGCCCCTGAACTTTTCCTGCAGGGTTTGGAAAATTACAAACAATGTTGGTGCCACAAATACGCCCAATAATGTGCCAAACAGCATACCGCCAATGGCGCTTGTACCTATTGACTTATTCCCGTTGGCGCCTACACCTGAGGCAAACATTAGTGGCATTAATCCGAATACAAAGGCGAATGAAGTCATTAAAATAGGACGCAAACGGGCTTTTGCTCCTTCTATAGCTGACTCCAGAATTGTCATGCCTTTCTTTCTTCTTTCCAAGGCGAACGTAATAATCAGAATTGCGTTTTTCGCCAGCAAGCCAATAAGCATGATTACCGAAATCTGCATGTAAATATTATTGTCCAGTCCAAATATTTTTGCAAACACATATACCCCCGTTAAACCCACCGGCAATGTAAACAGCACTGCAAAAGGTAACAGATAACTTTCGTATTGTGCACTCAGTAAGAGATATACAAACAACAGACATAAAACAAATATATAAAGTGTTTGAGAACCGCTGTTGTGTTCTTCCCTGCTGATACCGGAATATTCAAAGCCATAACCTGCCGGTAGTGTTTGTGTCGCCACCTCCTGGATAGCTGCCAATGATTGCCCTGTGCTGTAACCATCATTGGGAGAACCATTTATTAAAATAGAGGTAAACAGATTGAACCTGGTTATACTTTCAGGACCATAAACCCGCGTAAGTGTAACAAACTCATTAATAGGGGACATGCTTCCAGTGCTTGTTCTTATGCCTATCTTGTTTAGTCCTGCCGGAGTGGCCCGGTAATTGGTATCAGCCTGTATAATCACCCGGTATTGCTGCCCAAACTCATTAAAATTGGAGGCGTAAGAGCTGCCATAAAACACCTGCATCGCATTAAGCACATCCGTTACCATTACACCAGCGTCTTTGCACTTAGCTACATTCACATCCAACAGATATTGAGGAAAATTCGGGTTGAAAGAAGTTGTGGCATATTGAATTTCTGGTCGACTTTTCAGTGCCGTTAAAAATGTTTGCGCCACTTTATAAAACTCAGCAGTAGTATGCCCACCTTTATCCTGCAACTGAAATGTAAAACCGCCACTGGTTCCAAATCCCGTAATCGTAGGCTGTGACATGAAATTGATATCCGCTTCGCGGATTTGCGATGTTTTTTGGGTTAACACTTTTATCACATCGTTGTTGCTTATTCCTTTGCGTTGGTCCCAAGGTTTTAATCGTAATATCACCATGCCAAAAGAACTGCCACTGCCACCAATATAATTTTGCCCCATCGTACGCATAGTATTTGCCACCTGTGGAATACTGCGTGCAATACTGTCCACTTTATTGGCTACTAACTCCACCCTCTCCATGGTTGAGGCCGGCGGAAGACTGATGTTAACAAATATGGTTCCCAAATCCTCATTAGGCACAAAACTGGATGGAGTTGTTTTCATCAATAAATAAAAGACACCACCAAACAGGCAGATTGCCAGGATAACAATCCATTTTTTTGCTGACAAAAAATTTACAGAAAGGGAATATTTTGTCGTGATTGCTTCGTAAGCCCCATTGAAGCCGACTCTGAAACGTTGCAAAACCGATTTCTTTTTATTGTCTGACACTTGATTGGATGGTTTTAAAAACATTGCTGCCAATGCAGGACAAAGCGTTAAAGCATTTACCGCCGAAATCATTATGGCAATGGCCAGTGTAATACCAAACTGTTTATAAAATACACCTGCAGAACCCGTCACAAATGTTACAGGAATAAACACTGCCGCCATTATTAAGGTAATGGATACAATAGCGCCTGAAATCTCATTCATAGCATCTATAGCAGCTTTGCGTGACGACTTGTAACCGCTTTCAAGCTTTACATGAACGGCTTCCACCACCACTATAGCATCATCTACCACTATACCAATAGCAAGTACCAGGGCGAACAATGTAAGCAAGTTGATACTGTAGCCAAACAGGTATAAAAAGAAGAAAGTACCTGTAATGGCCACCGGTACTGATACGCCATGAATGATGGTTGAACGGAAGTCCTGCAAGAAAATAAATATAACTAAAAACACCAACAGGAAACATTCTACCAGCGTATGAAGAACCTTGCTGATGGATGCATCCAGAAATTGGTTAATGTCAACCAGGTAAACAAACTTAATGCCATTTGGAAATGATAGCGCTGCCTGTTCAATAACCTTCTTGGACTCATTCACTACATCCCTTGCATTACTTCCTGGCGTCTGACTGATGGAAACACCTACAGACTGTTTGCCATCGGTGATGGTAGAGCCGGTATAAACCAGTGCTCCTAATTCTATCCTTGCAATATCCTTCAACCGCAAGTACTGTCCCTTCCCGGCAGATTTGATAATGATGTTGCCAAATTCTTCAGGTGACTGCAACGTACCTTTATATGTAATTTCATATTGAAAACTTTGATTATCATTCTCACCAAACTTTCCAGGTGCAGCATAGAGATTTTGTTCTTTCAATGCAATGGAAACGTCAGCCGGAGTTATACCATATACAGACATCACATCCGGTTTCAGCCATATACGCATAGAGTATGTCATTGCCGAACCAAATACAGAAGCTGCTCCGACCCCGTTTACCCGTTGCAACAGTGGTATTATATTTATGGCTGCATAATTCTGTAAAAATGTCTGGTCGTAGGCAGGGTTAGCGCTATAGAGCGACATAATAAGAAGGTTACTGCTTTGTTGTTTTCTAACAGTAACACCCACATTTGTTACATCCTGGGGCAATAAACTTACAGCGGCCGACACCCGGTTCTGCACATCCACAGCAGCCTGGTCGGGATTGGTACCTACGGCAAAATAAACACTGATAGAAGCTGATCCGGTATTGTTGGCAGAAGATGTGATGTAGGTCATTCCTTGCACACCATTTATTTGTTGCTCTAATGGTACAATTACACTCTTCAGTACTATATCCGCATTTGCCCCGGGATAACTTGCAAATACCTGCACTGTTGGCGGCGATATATCAGGATATTGTGCGATGGGTAATTTCACCAGTCCCAATAAACCCAACAAAACAATCAATACCGAAATAACGGTACTCAGCACAGGACGTTCTATAAATCTTTTAAGCATAAGAACCAACTAATATTATTTCTTTTTGGCTTGGTTATAAAGGCTATCTGCATTTACATATTTTGGTATAATCAGCATATTATCTTTCAGACCGGAACCGTTTACCAATATCCTGTCGCCTTTCTCTAAACCTTTCTGTACTATCAGGAATTGCCCATCATTGGTGGGTTTGGAAACTATAGCTGTGCTACTCACCCTGTTATCGGGACTAAGGGTATAAACAAATTGTTTGTCCTGTAATTCGTATGATGCACTCTGGGGTACAAGCAATGCTGAATCTACCGTACTTGGAACCCTTACGGTGGCGCTGGCTCCACTATGAATAATACCTAAAGGATTGGGGAAAATGGCTTTGAAACTAGCGGTCCCTGTTTCTGTGGTTATAAGCCCGCTGGCCGTTTCAAGTTTCCCTTTTTCTTTATATTCTGTTCCATCTGCTAACAGTAATGTTACAGGAGGCAGATGATTAAGTTTGTCCTGCATTGTATTACCAGCTACTTTGCCCGAAAAAGAAAGAAGCTGTTTTTCATTCCAAGAGAAGTATGCATAAATATTGTTAATATTAGACAGAATTGTAAGAGGACTGGATGAAGTGCTGCTCACTAATGCACCAATTTTGTATGGTATAGAACCGATAATCCCATTTTGCGAACTGCTTAAAATTGTATAGCCTAAATTGGTTTTTGCATTGGCCAACGTGGCTTCTGCCTCAGCCAATGCTGCTTCTTTTGACTGTAATGTATATTGGGCAGACTCAAGTTCATATTTGCTGACAATATCTTTTTCAACCAGAGGCAGAACTTTTTCCACCTCCATTTTGGCGGCATTTTCATCGGCAATAGCAATTTTAATAGCCGCATTGGCTGTAATTACAGCTTGATCATATTGCGGATTTTTGATTTTGAAAAGTAACTGGCCTTTAGTAACTGTAGCACCTTCCTGCACATAAATTGCTTCCAGATAACCATCAACCATCGGCCTTACTTCAACAATGTCTTCTCCCTGTATGGTAGCAGGAAAATCATAATATATTGTTGCCGGGTGGGGCAATAGTGTGAGCACGGCATAATCTTTCAGAACGGGAGTTTTTTTCGGATTTCCTCCTCCGCAGGAATACAAAAGCATTGTTATATACAATAATACTATGCTGTATCTTTTGCTGTAATAAATTATCATGATGTGTTTATTTAATGTACTTAAAGCTATTTCGTTTTAATTGATAATGAAGTTATTAACGAAATTGTCTTTGACCCTGTTTATTACTATCCCTGTATAGAAACTGGATATTTATAAGTATCTTATTATTTTACTTCGATAATGGATTATTTCATTTTGCTTCTATTATATCTGATGGTCCCACGATATAAAATAACTTACGCTATTATGACAAGCCGGACATGTTAACCAGTCGTATACATGGAAAATATTGTGGGGTTCATTTCTTGATATCTCAGAAGTTGCTATTCCATAACCGGATATTTCTTTAAATAAGCCGGATCCATATTTCCCTGTAAATTCAAATTTCATTGCAGAGATATTTACAACTTTATCTTCAAACCGTATCATTTGTTCTGACAAATGCTCTTCATATTCCCCAAGTGTTATATAGCAGAAATCTGGTGACTAAAATCATGAAACTTTCTCATTTCCATAAACTTTGTATAAAGCGAAAGTCAGCTCAATATCCTCAAATGAGGCTAACCCTTTGGTTAAACCGCGACAAGCCGTTCCCAGACCAACTGAAATATTGGGAGGAAACTCCCATCCGAATATGAGTACTTTCATGATTTTCAGATTGAATTATCTTCAATACACTGTTTATGAATCAAACAAAGAATGGAGAAATATTATTATCCATTCCTCGAGGACTTAACCAATCTAACGTTGTTTTGCTAAATCACTTTCCAGAATATTTTTCTTCTCCTGATATTCTTCATTTGTGATTTCCCCTGAAGCAAGCCGCCTCTGCAAAATATCAAGAGGTGAATCTTTCATATAATACCTCTGGCCGGGAATCCTATAAGGCAATGCAAATATCCAAAAAATAAGAATTATCCAAATAATCCACCAGATGAGATGCATTCCAAAGAAATGATAACCATTGTAGAACATAATTTTTAATTTTAAATGTGAATGAATTTCCACAATATGATAAAGATAGACCGTTTGATTAAGGTTGATGTTATACAATTTTGAGGAAAAGTTACATTATTCACACATTTTTAGTTCAACCCTTCATCTGACAGCTTCGACAATGTTTCCATCCTGCTCAAAAAACTAACAGTAATTATATTAATGTTAGTCTGCTTTCCATAAAATTATCTCCAAATATCTTATCTTAATAACCTGACTAAAACTTCAATAGAGCGGTGTCTTATTATTTTTCAATCTGTTTTAATATGTTATTCATCATATCTATCTGTACTTTTTGTAACTCTATAAGTTCCTGTTGTTGGTTTATAATTAAATGGTCTAATTTTTCGTGCAACATTCTAATTTCAAGTTCAGATTTCAGATTTATCATATAGTCAATTTTAGCCCTTACCCGATCTTTTTCTTCTTGTCGGTTTTGACTCATCATAATAACAGGTGCCTGAATTGCCGCCAGACATGATAAGATTAAATTCAAAAGAATAAAAGGGTATGGATCATATCCTTTATTTGCAAGCCAAAAAATATTTAAGGAAATCCAGATTATAAGAAATAATCCAAATAAAATTAAGAATTTCCAACTGCCACCAAATGAAGCTACCTTATCAGCTACCCTTTGTCCGGCGGTCAATGATTGTTCGTCATCAGGTGAAGCTATTTTGCTTATTAATGTGGTTTTGTCGTTCACAGAGGTCAGCATGGTCTTTTCTGACTCAGTCAGATCGCCACTCTCCTTAATCAGGTAGTCTGATATATATTTTTCCCTATAAGTATCAAGTTCACTTATAGATAAAAATTTGTCAATAGTAAATTTTGGGTTGTCTTTTAAAATTAAATTTAAAATTGAAGGACTTACCATTTTGCCCGAAACTCTGACAGAAATCGGGAATTCATTGTTTGAGATGTCGCTATGAAATTTTTTCATTTGGTAAGCTTTTATCCTTGATTATAACCATTTTCGATTTTTTCTAACTTATTTGCTTTGGCCCAGAATTAGGTTATAAAAAGTTTTATCAGATAATATTATCCAAAGCATCCTTTCCATAACGCTAAAAACGTAGATTGACAGTTTCATAAATCAATGTATTTCGATCATTGATTCCTAATTTTTTAAAATCTCAACACTTGTGCTGAGCATGGTTGAAGTAAAAGCTCCAGACATGGTTGCTGAAAGATTTGCGTTTGGTTGCTTAACAACTCAATACAAGGGAACGGTCCTTTTGTTCCAAGAAAAGGTGAAAGATTGACCTCGATTCTCTGTGGCGCGTGAATGTCAAAATTGCACACTATGAGAAATCCCGACTCCTGTGTTCCAGTTCCTTTTCGAAATGCCGCTATTATAGCTGGATGACCATTATCAACGAACTTGCAGTTTTCTCCGTGGCGAAAAGCAGGATAATCCGTCAGAATAGCATTGACCTTGCTAATGAACTGTGCGAACCTGGGCAAGGCAGGGATTGACATCTTCTTCTTCCTGCCGATAAATCTGATCCGTTCCATCTCTCCAAATTCAACTCCCTGAATGATTCCGGTTGCCCCTGTTCCCAACAAAGCTGCAGCAACATAACGAGGGACAGTTGAATCGGCACTGCCGAACTCCTGAGCTGGTGCTCCGGAATCGTGTGATGTTATCGGCATGAAGTACCTGATATGTCTGGAAACACGGTATATATAATTCAGATATTCACGAAGCTGAGGTACAAATTTGTAATTCCATGGTGTTGCCAGATTAAGGTTTAATCCCCACTTTGGACCAGTATGCAGCAGGGTGGTTTCATCGGTGAAATATTCAGCAATGATTCCCACCCCGGGATACTCTGAATGCAAAGTCGACGTGAGTGACTGGACGAAATCGGGATTACTGCTATGCAAATTATCGAAACGCACAAATCCTCCTGTGTCATTGGCATATTTTGCCCAGAACAATGTATAATCAGTCATATATGCCCATATTTCCGAACGGATCTCTTCAGACGGATGTTCATAGTTAATAAGAATGAGGTCATTCCAGTTGCGCCAGCCCTGGTTGGACCAATACCGGGCACGCTTGAACCCGTCCTGCTGATCCGGATCCGGTATGATCCAATCCGGCGCCCGTTGAGCCATTGTGCTTTGCACTCCCACATGATTGAGAACCAGGTCAAAACAGAGTTTGATGTTCAATGTCTTTGCTTCTTTGATATACTCCTCTAATTGCGAAAGACCGTCTCGCTTTGATCCTTCCGCAAGATAGCTTTGATCAATATCAAACAGGTCCCTGGCTGCATATGGACTTTCTGAAGTATCAAGAGTTGTTATGGGAAGGAGGTGAACAGCATTGAAACCCATAGTCTGGATTCGTTTAAGATCGGCTTTCCAATCCATTACTGTGCCGGAGACGTTAGGAATCATTGTATAGAGACGCAGTCCATCAACCTGTGGCGGATCTATCAATATCCAGGCATCAGGGACGGAATCCCTGAGCCACGAAGTGCCTTTATCCATTGAGAACTCTGCCCGGAAGGAATGGAGGCCGGACCATTTGGGTGTAACCCGACATATCAGCGTATGTTCATCATCACGCATGAAAGGGACAGTGTTCCATTCATTCCCATCATTCGAGTTCAACGTTGTGACAAGGTTAGCACTAATATTGTCAGTAAGCGGATCTTCTGTGGTAATTGTCAGGGTTAAAATCTCTCCCTGACAAGCGCGTGAGAAACTCTGCCGTCCGACAGGATATGACCGGAAGATATTACCGGCAATGGGACGTATTCGCGGACACTCAGGTAAAACAGGAATTTTACGGTGGTGGATCGGCATAAAAAGATTTTTTTATATATAACTAACTTTCATCATATTCGTACTTCCGTGAAGTCTGAGAGGAGTGCTTCCAACATGAATCACACAGTCTCCTTTTTTCAATAGTTTTTTATCCTTAAGCATTTCAATTGAATCCTGTATTGCCATATCTAAATTATAATACGTGCTTAAATAGAAAGGTTGAATCCCCCAAACCATAGATATTTTATTCAAAAGCTTTTTGTTATTGGTAAAACCATATATTTTGGCTTTGGGCCTGTGACTGGATATCCTGATCGCAGTATATCCGGAATGTGTAAATACGATTATGGCTTTTGCTTTAACTTGTTGGGACACTATAGAAGCAGTTGAGCAAATGGAGTCGGCAAGAAATGTTGAAGTTTCTTCCTTTGGTGTATATTGTTTATTAAAAGGATTTCCATGATTTTCCGTATAAGCAATAATTCTTTGCATACTGGATATTGTTTCCACAGGATAGTTACCAACTGAAGTTTCCCCGCTCAGCATCAAGGCATCTGCTCCATCCAGAACGGCATTAGCCACATCATTTGCTTCTGCCCTTGTAGGTCTGAAATTTGTAATCATGCTTTCCATCATTTGTGTAGCAATTATTACTGGTTTTGAACGCACATTACATTTCCCGATAATTAATTTTTGTATCAACGGGACTTCGTCAAATGGAACTTCTACTCCCAGGTCTCCGCGGGCAACCATCACCCCATCAGCTAATTCGATTATCTGATCTAATTCCAGGAGAGCTTCGGGTTTTTCAATTTTTGCTATAACGCCGGCATGACCTTCTCTTTTCTTTATAAGATTCTTTAGTTCAATAATATCCGAAGCTTTTCGAACAAAAGACAAACCAATCCAGTCAACATCATGATCCAGTGCAAAAAAAGCATTTGAAATGTCTGTTTCAGAAAGACATGGTAGAGAAACTTTTGTATTAGGCAGGTTTACCCCCTTGTTTGATGAAATGGGACCACCGTAAATAACCTTTGCTTTAACTATATCATTTTTATTTGTTTCTGTTACTTCCAGCTTTATTTTCCCATCGTCAATAAGTATTATTTCACCAGGATTAACATCTTTTGGAAACTCCTGATAACTCATATAAAGATGTTCTTTGGTACCCAAACATTTTTCAGTAACAAAAGTTATGATAGCACCTTCTTCCAGATTGAGAAGGTCGTTTTCAACTTCACCTACTCTGAGTTTTGGACCCTGCAAATCTGCAAGTATAGAAACATTTGTTCCCAATTCCAGGTTTAATTCTTTAATAGTATTTATCACCTTCAGATGCTCATCCCTTGTCGAATGCGAAAAATTCAACCTGAATACATCAACACCCGTATTGACCATTTTATGGATAATATCCTTACTCCCTGATGCCGGACCCAACGTGGCTATTACTTTAGTATGTGAATGTTTTTGTCTCATTTCTGCTTATCTATTTATCTACAGAATCAAATTCAGATTCAATCTTTTTCGGATCCGGATAATCTCCTGGCATTTTTTTTGAATAAACTTTTTCTGTCTTCATGATTTTTTTTAATCATCCATATGATTATTGCTATGACTACCAAAACGAATATTGTCAGGATAAACAAATTTTTTCCCATAGCTTCATTTTTAATTGTTAAAACACCGGATTTACTTAACAGGTGTGAATTACATTAGAATCATCTCTGGTTATCATAGTTAAGTTTTATTTTATTATCACTTTCCAGACAAGCAATAATTGTTTCAATCACCCGCTTTGACTCAGATGGGTTTTTGACCCTGATAGAAACAACACCTGCTTCTTCTGCGGGATAATCGTTACCTCCCGGGAACAAAGTGTCACCAACGAAAATCATCTCATTAATTTCAATGCCTAGAATGTCACGAAGCTTTCTGATACCATAGGCTTTATCTATGCCAGGTTTGGTGACATCAATTGATGTTTCACCACCCAATCGAACAGAAACCCCGGGAATTAAAGTGTCAAGAATTACTTTGATCTTCTTACGCTTGGTGAAATCAGGATCCCATTTTTCTTTTTCTTCATTTGGAGCTTGCTGTCCTAAAGCGGAAAATGTTATCTGGCTCCCACGGTCCTCAATTTCCTCTCCCCATAGCTTTTTAATCTTGAATCCAGATGCTTCAAGTGCCTTTTTAAGCGAACTGATAATTTTCTTTTTTTCTTCTGCAGTGAAATCTTCAGAATATATCTTTTTCCAATCCGTTCCATATTGGTAGAACTTTGTCCCGCAGGTAGGAAGAATTGACAGGTTCTCCAGTCTTTTATCATGGGGAAGGCCGGAAAGCACTTGTTTTTCAAACTGCAGCCAATCTCCTCCCGAAATCACTGCCACTTTGACAACGCTGAGAAGGTCATGGATAAGCGCAGTCATTTCACTATCAAGTGATGATTTACTTTCTCCAAGTGTACCGTCAAGATCAAAAACTATTAGTTTTTTCATAATCCTTTTCCTTCAAATATTTTGCAATCTCCACAGGATTCCGTATTATGACTTTTCCAGTTCTGCAGTATAATTACTTTGGCGTGCAGACCTGTTGCAACTTGCACGATGATACAGTGCCTGTTGGGCTGCTGATACATTGGACTCTTCTCCGTGCCAGATATCCAGAGCCGGTTGCTGTATCGCGCGGGCAAATGAAAACGCCAGTGCCCATGGTAATCGGGACTTAAATCTGACATTCATTGCATTCAAACGAGCCGAGGCCAGTTCACCGGATTGACCCCCCGACAAAAATGCAATCCCCGGAACCGCAGCAGGAACAGCTCGTAAAAGACATTCTACCGTAATATCGGCAACCTCGTCTATAGATTCATGTTTAGAACAGGTCAATCCCGGAAGCACCATATTGGGTTTCAGAATCATGCCTTCCAGTGTAACACGTTGTAAATATAGGTGCTTAAAAACAGTTCGCAAGACTTCCTCTGTAACTTCAAAGCAGTGCTCCAGGGTATGATCGCCGTCCATTAGCACTTCTGGTTCTACGACTGGCACCAGTCCGGCTTCCTGGCACAATGCTGCATAACGGGCCAATGCATGGGCATTAGCCTCAATGCAACCACGACTTGGAGTACCTTTTCCTATAGCAATCACTGCCCGCCACTTGGCAAAACGGGCCCCCATTTGAAAATATTCCCTGAAGCGGTCGCGTAACCCATCCAGACCTTCTGTTATTTTCTCTCCCTTGTGACCTGCCATATCTTTTGCGCCAGAATCAACTTTGATTCCAGGAATGATTCCCAAATCGGTGATGGCTTTAATGAATAAAGTCCCATCATTTTTCTGCTGCCTCATAGTTTCGTCATAGAGAATAAGACCACTAATACATTCACATAGACCAGGTGTTGTTATAATCATTTCACGATAGGAACGCCGGAACTCCTCTGTTTGAGGAATCCCCGCCGCTGCAAATCTTTTATTGCAGGTTGGATTACTTTCATCAATCGCCAACAGACCCTTGTAGTCGGCAACCAATGTCTTTGCAGTTTTTATAATCTCTTTTATATTCATCTTTTTTTCTCCCTGATTTTATCAATAATCAATAGATTATTCAAGTCCTGTCTGTTGGAAGATAAGTGAAGAAATTTTCCCTAATACCTCTTCATCTTTTTTCCAAAGCCACCACTTTCGCAAGACGTCTTTTAAATCTTTCATCTCCCATGAAATGAGAGTTCAGAAACGTCCGGACTAAATCCCAGGATAAGGAATATCCGGTGACTTGTCCTCCCAGGCACATTATGTTCATATCATCATCCTCCACTCCCTGATGAGCTGAGAAGTAATCTGTGATTAATGCAGCACGCACACCATGCACTTTATTGGCCGCAACGCAAGCTCCTACTCCGCTTCCACAGATAGCCAAACCTCGTTCGACATCACCACTAGCCACTGCTATAGCAAGAGGTACAACAAAATCCGGATAATCATCATCTATAACCAGCTCATCGGCGCCGAAATCTTCTACTTCATAACCGACTTTCTTAAGTGCGGCTCTCAGCTGAACTTTCAATTCAAACCCACCATGGTCCGCTGCTATACCAATATGCTTGATTTCTTTTCTGCTGTCAGAGTTTTCTTTTTTTATTTTTTGTTCTGATTCCATTTCCAGTTACGTATTTCCGGCAGATCTTCGCCGTGTTTATTAATATAAATTTTGTGTTCTATGAGCTTATCCTGCATCATCTGTTTCAGGTAGGCCCCTTTTGTGCCCAGATGAGGTAGTCTGTCAATGACGTCCTGCACCAGGTGGAACCTGTCAAGTTTGTTTTGCACCCTGATATCGAAAGGTGTGGTAATCGTTCCCTCTTCTACATATCCTCTGACATGTATATTCCTGTTAGTGCGACGATAGGTAAGTCTATGGATCAGCCAGGGATATCCATGAAAGCCGAAAATTATATGTTTATCCTTAGTGAAGAGCGAATCAAAGTCCGTTTCATTAATTCCATGCGGGTGTTCACTGGCTGACTGCAGTTTCATCAAATCGACAATATTGATCACCCGGATTTTCAGATCTGGAAGATATTGATGCAAAATAGTAACAGCGGCCAGTATTTCTAAAGTGGGGGTGTCTCCGCAACAGGCCATTACCACATCCGGCTCTGCATCCTGATCGTTACTCGCCCATTGCCAGATACCAATTCCTTCAGTACAATGAACTACAGCCTCTTCCATTGTCAGCCATTGAGGCAGCGGATGTTTTCCAGCAACCACTACGTTGACATAATGCCGGCTGCGCAGGCAATGATCAAAGACCGACAGTAAACAATTGGCATCGGGAGGCAAATAAACGCGTACGATATCAGCCTTTTTATTGATAACATGGTCGAGGAAACCCGGATCCTGATGTGTGAAGCCGTTATGATCCTGCTGCCATACATGAGAAGCGAGCAAATAGTTCAGAGAGGCGATCTTTCTTCTCCATGGCAACTCCAAAGTTACCTTCAACCACTTGGCATGCTGGCTGAACATTGAGTCGATGATACGAATGAAAGCTTCATAACTATTGAAAAGTCCATGTCGCCCGGTTAATAGATAACCCTCCAACCAGCCTTCGCATTGGTGTTCGCTGAGCATCGAGTCAAGCACTTGTCCTGACGGAGCGAGGAATTCGTCATTCTTTTCAACCCTGGCGTCCCATTGACGATTAGTAACATCAAATACTGCACCCAGAAGATTCGATTGAGTTTCATCTGGTCCGAAGACCCGGAAATTATGCTGATCCTGATTCAGTTTGGCCACATCCCTCAGGAACTTTCCAAGTATAAGAGTATCCTGTCCCTCAACAGCGCCGGGTGAAGACACTTTCAAGGCGTGAAGGTGAAAATCAGGCATTCGCAGATCACGAAGAAGAATACCGCCATTGGCGTGTGGGTTTGCTCCCATCCTCCTGTTGCCTTCAGGTGCCAATTCAGCTAATTCCGGTATGAGCCGTCCTTCCTTATCGAACAGTTCTTCTACTTTATAACTCTTCATCCAGTTTTCAAGCAACTTAAGATGATCGGGATGCGCAGGATCAACCAGAAGTGGTACCTGGTGAGATCTTGACGTTCCCTCAATCTGCAGTCCGTCAACAATTTTAGGTCCCGTCCAACCCTTAGGTGACCTCAGTACGATCATTGGCCATCGAGGCCTGGTTGTGTCATTTTTCTTCCTTGCATTGGTTTTGATCCGGTGAATATCTTCGATAACCTTTTCCATAGTACCGGCCATGAGTTGATGCATCTCTTCTGGCACATCGCCTTCAACAAAGTAGGGTGTCCAGCCGCATCCCTGCATAAATTTCTCCAATTCTTCATGTTCGATACGTGCCAGAACTGTCGGGTTGTTGATCTTGTAGCCATTCAGATGTAGAATTGGAAGTATGGCTCCATCGGAAATAGGATTCAGAAACTTATTAGATTGCCAGGCTGTTGCCAGAGGTCCAGTTTCTGCTTCTCCATCTCCAATGACACAAGCAACTATCAGTTCGGGATTATCAAATGCAGCCCCAAAGGCATGACTGAGCGAGTATCCGAGTTCACCACCTTCATGAATTGACCCTGGAGTTGTCGGCGCCACATGACTGGATATTCCACCAGGAAATGAGAACTGTTTGAATAATTTTTTCATCCCGGCTTCATCCTGACTAATATTTGGATAAATTTCAGTATAGGAGCCTTCAAGATAAGTATTGCCCACCAATGCCGGGCCGCCATGACCGGGACCGGCAACGTAAAACATGTCAAGATCATATTTTTTTATAACACGGTTCAGATGGACATAGATAAAATTCTGACCGGGTGTTGTACCCCAGTGTCCTACCACAAGTGGTTTAACATGCAACATTTTCAAAGGCTCCCTCAGCAGCGGGTTATCGTAGAGATAAATCTGCCCTACTGACAAATAATTGGCTGCGCGCCAATAAGCGTTCATCTTCTGAAGAAGTTCCAGCGAAAGCGGATTATTCTTCTCATCACTCTTGTTTGTTTTCATGATCATATTTCATTTCTTAGTAATATTTAAAACCTGTTTGACTGTTTTAGCTATCATCCATTCCTCATCGGTATGAATGACACGTACAGCAACACTTTTCTTCTCTTTTGATATAGTCGGGGCGTTTTTATTATTTTGTTTCTCATCGAGTCCGATCCCAAGAAATCCCAAACCCTCACAAATCCTTGAGCGGATAGCCGGGCAGTTTTCTCCGATACCACCGGCAAAAACAAGTGTATCGAGGCCTCCAAGTACAGTGGCGAAAGCCCCTATCCACTTCTTCGCCTGGTAGCAAAATAATGCAACGGCTTCTGCAGCCCGGATATCATCGGATTCCTTACCAAGCAAATCGCGCATATCGGAACTTGTTTCAGAAATACCGAGGAGGCCGGATTCATGATTGATAAGATTATTAAACTGTTTAGGTGTAAGATTCTCTGACTTCATCATGTACCATGCTACACCCGGATCCAAATCACCAGGCCGGGTGCCCATAATCATTCCTCCGGCAGGTGTGAATCCCATACTGGTATCGATGCTTTTACCTTTGAATACAGCAGCAATACTTGCCCCATTACCAAGGTGAGCCAAAATCACACGGCCATTGGCAACTCTTTTACCAGCTACTCGAACGAGTTCTTGTATGAGATAGGCATATGACAAACCATGGAAACCAAATCGTTGGATTCCAATCCTGTCGAACCGAAGGGGAATCGGAAGCAATTTAGCCACACGGGGCATTGTGCGATGAAACGCAGTATCAAAACAAGCCACCTGTGACATATTTGGATAACGCTGCCTGAAAACCTTAATCAATTCAATCTCAGCGGGCAAATGATCCGGATCGTAAGTGGTGATACTACGAAGCTCATCCAACAATTTCTGAGTGATGAGTTCGGGTTCCGTGTGTTTCATTCCGAAAACCACCCTATGGCCAACACCCCTGAGATTAGAAAAATCAATCTGCTTTTCCAGCCAATCTATTAGAAAAATTACCGATGAGTGATAATCAGAAATTCCCGCTTCAGGAATGTCCTGATGTACGCCTTTCACATTATTGAAAGTAAATGTTGAATATTCCAGACCTATCCTGTCAATTTTCCCATAAAGTAACCTGGCTGGTATATTACCGACTCTGTAAAGTGCAAACTTAATAGAAGAAGAACCGCCGTTAATGGTTAATATAAATGTCCGTTCTTTCTTCATGAATGATTCCTCTTTTTTTATTCATTATTTAATCCCATGATGGCCAATTCTGCTGATGTTGATAAATAATTCTTATGATGGATACTTCTGATTCCTAAATCGCTGGCAACATCAACGAACATCTGCATATCTTCAATATATACAACATTTTGGACCGGTACCTGGGCAATGTCGAGCGCAATGCGGAAAATATCTGCATCGGGCTTTCGAAAATGGACGAAACAGGATGATATGAAAAAATCCACGAACTGATTCAGCTTAAATTTCTTTATTCTGTGTTCATTCAACTCCCGTCCTTCGTTATTGACTACGGCTATTTTCAGATTGTACTTGTCCTTTAGTTGCCTTATATACTCAATCATTTCTATATTCGGAGTGGACTGTGAGAACATAAATTCACGAAATTGACCAATTGTGAAAGAGCGTTTCTGGTAGAACACTACTCTTTTAAGGTATTCACCAAGGGTTATTTTTCCCTCTTCATAGGTAACCTGAATTACATGGTGCCGTTCATCCATTTCGTCAAAGTCCAGATTAAATATATCAGCAGCTGATCTGCGTGACACGTGACCCCACCCGTTGGAAAGCATTACGCCGCCAATATCTAAAAACAATGTTGTGACCGGAATCGATTTGACCATCTTCAACTTATTTTGCATTATTCAAACATTAATGTTGCCAGAGAATCAGGTTGGTTTCAAGAGGAACTGAAATGCCAGGCAGGTTTGGTATCACCCGTGGAGTATAATCTGTTGCAGGACGTCCTGAAGCTACAGATGCATTGTAATAATATGCATTATCTGTTCCTTCAATTTTTGTTCCTTTAGTCATCTTCTTAACTTCATGACCCTTACTGTCAATACCATTGGCGAACAGATCAACCTGTAATGTATCAGGATCGAGATCACCGAAATAGATCTGAACTTCAATTTCATAATAGTTTTTGACGGATATGATCTTCACTTCACCAAAATGCATTGAACCCCATTTTTGATCAAGGTTACAGAGCAAGCCAGCTATCCGCTTTCCTTTATCACCTTTATTGGAAAAACGCTCAAGATATGCTGTTGCAGCTGGCAGATAGTGTTGCTCAGTATATTCACGAACAGTTCTGTCGGCAGAGAATCGGGGAGTCAGTTGTGACATGCTTTCCCTCATTCGAGAGATCCAGCGAATGGGGATCCCTTTTTCATTTCTGTAATAGAATTCAGGTATAACCTGTTGTTCAAGTATATTATAAAGTTGTTCAGCTTCAATTGCGTCGATGGCCGGATCATCACCATGTTCCCTGCCGTCTCCCAGTGCCCAACCGACTTCAGGAGTATAAGCTTCTGCCCACCATCCGTCCAGTTCCGAAAGATTAATTCCTCCATTCACAAGTACTTTCATACCACTTGTTCCGCAGGCCTCCCAGGGGCGACGTGGTGTGTTGATCCATACATCAACTCCCTGAACAAGGTTTTCTGATATATTCATGTCATAATCACTGAGGAATATTATTGGTGGATGAGGTTTTTTTTGCCGTATAAATTGTATCCATTCTTTTATTAAATCCTGTCCTTCCTGATCAGCAGGATGAGCTTTTCCGGAGATGATGAGCTGCGCCGGAAACTTAGGATTAGTTAAAAGGCGGAGCAGGCGTTGAGGATCATGCAACAATAAATTCGGCCGTTTATAAGTTGCAAATCGGCGGGCAAAACCAAGTGTCAATATATCAGGATCAAATAAATGTTTTGCCTGTTCGGCAGAATCGGTTGATAAACCTGATCCCAGTAATTGTCTCGGAAAGTGTTCGCGGGCAAATTGTATCAGCGCCTTGTTTGCCTGTGTGCGCATCTTCCAGAGCTTTTCATCGGAGACATTTCGTATATCCGCCGCGATAGTTTTATTCATGCCCAGCCATCGGTCTTTGCCACAGGCTTGCGTCCAGATGTTATCTGCTTCTTTTGAATCCCATGTTGGCATATGAACGCCATTAGTTATATGTCCGACAGGCACTTCCTCAACCGGCCATTTTGGAAACAGTTGGCCGAACAGTTGACGGCTGACCTCCCCATGAAGACGACTAACCCCGTTCACTGACCCGCTTCCCCTTATTGCCAGATAAGCCATATTGAACTTCTCCGAGTCATCCCCCGGATACTTGCGCCCCATATCCATCAGTTTGTGAGAAGAAATGCCAAGACTGTCTTCAGCATACTTACCAAGATACTGATCAATAAGATCGGGTGAGAAACAATCGAATCCGGCTGCTAATGCAGTGTGAGTTGTGAAGAGATTGCCAGCCCTGGTTGCAGTAAGAGCAACATCAAAAGGCTGTCTTGTATCCTTCATAAAAGTGTAAGCACGTTCCAAAATAGCAAATGCTGCATGTCCCTCATTAAGATGACATACCTGGGGATGAATACCAAGTTCACTCAACAGACGCCATCCTCCGATTCCGAGCACAAGTTCCTGTTTAAGACGAAGTTCAGGCCCACCGCCATATAATTCACTGGTTATTCCACGATGGGCAGGAGAATTGGCAGCATCATTGCTATCTAAAAGATAAAGTTTTATTCTGCCTACCTGTACCTGCCAGGTTCGTAACCAGACTGGATACCCAGGCAATTCAATTTTCAGTCGCAACCATTCCCCATTGGATTGGCGTAAAGGAATAACCGGTAATTGTCCAGGATCGTTATATGGAAAGAGAGCCTGTTGCTCACCATTTCTATCGATTTCCTGACGAAAATAACCCTGCTGATACAGAAGCCCGATGCCGACAACCGGAACACCAAGATCACTTGCCGCTTTAAGCTGATCGCCGGCCACATTGCCCAGACCGCCTGAATAAATAGGAAGTGCTTCGTTTAACATGAATTCCATGCTAAAATATGCTACACAGGAAAGAGAAGATTCCGGATAATTTTTTTGAAACCAGGCCGGAACTGAAGTTGCCTTCTCTTTAGATTTTATTTGGGCTTCCACCTTTTTTTGAAAGGCTGGGTCTGTTGTTACACTCTGAAGCTTATTTTTTGAGACTGTCTGAAGTACTACCCATGGGTTATGTGTGAGTTCCCAAAGTGCAGGATCAAGTTGCCGCCAGACATCATCTGCTGCATGATTCCATGACCATCGCAAATCCAGAGCAAGCTTCGCAAGGGAATCCACTCCTTCAATATCAGATGGCAAGAAACTATAAGTGGGTTTTCTTATGTCTGTCTTTTCTTTCATAATGGAATATTCAAAATTCTTTAGCTGAAGATTTAATATTCAGCATAGACTTGAGTAAAGACACAAAACCTTTTGTGTTTTAATTACTGCCAGAGTCAGAGTTAATTGTTCTTTTTAGTGGGAACAATTAAAAGCGGTATTGAAGTATGATGCAAAACTTTTTCCGTGACACTTCCCATTAATATATTTTCCAACCATTTCCGGCTATGAGATCCTACGACAATAATCTCCGCATGCAACTCTTTTGCAGTCTCTAAAATAGAATCAGCAAAGTCCCCCTCTTTTACTATAGTTTTAATGTTCTTATCACCAAGATGTTGTTTTGACTTATCAAGATATTGAAGAGATGCATGTTTGAGTTCATCAACACTGTCCAATTGCAAGGGACCCATTTCCATATAACCGTTAAAGCCCATTATCGGTGAATATCCGGATGTGGAATAAAACACCGGATCATTTATCACATGCAGCAATGTTATTTCGGCATTCATGGATTTTGCCATAGAAAAACCTACCTCTGCCACTTTTTGTGCTGTTGGATTATAATCCAATGCAATCAATATTTTTTTCATCTTATTTGTTTCCATTTTTTTCTAAATTTTATCTTAGGATTAGAATTCAGTCCCAAGATTGATCTCAGGGATTAAAGGCTCCCAAAGACCAGATATCCTCCGCGTTTGTTCGTAAATGATAATTTGGAAATGATAATACCGGAATAAATGCTTTGTTAATAAATTGGTGTGCAAAATTTCCCAGCAGGAGGTTTGAAGCGCTCTTTTCCTGCTCAGTCATTATTGAAATCAGGTCAGCATCAACTGATCTTGCATAATCAAGAGTCAGATCAGTCAGGTTGCTTCCATGAAGATGTTCAATGTTACATTTAATGTTATGACTTTCAATATAAGAAGCTACCTGATCGGAATATTGATGAAGCTTTTTCTCAATACTCTTTAAATTTGAGAGTCTTATAGTAAGCAGATGAATTTTTGAATTAAATATCTTTGCCAGCTCCACGGTATATGGAACCTTTTCGCGTGTCTGAAAAGTAATATCCAGGGGCAATACTATTCTATCAATATTTGAAGGCACTTTGCTTCTTCTGACAGTGATCACCGGGTTTCTTGAATGAGAGGTTATTTTGTAAGCATTGCCTCCAATGAATAATTCTTCAAAACCAGATGCACCATGGGTCGAAAGCACAGTCAATGCATCATCATATTTATCGGCCAGATCTGCAACTTCTTTAAATACCTGACCTTCTTTAATCGTGTAACTTATAGTAAAGTTTAAATTGCTTTTCTTTTTGTGCTTATTAAGTAATTCATCAAATTTTGATTTTGCAAGTTGACTTTCCTTTTCAATTTGTCCATAATAGTCACCGGTATCCTTTCTGATAACGTGAACCATTTGGATATTAGCCCCGGTTTTAGCTGCCAGCATTAATGCCAGATTCAAACCGGTCAATGACTCTTCCGAGAAATCCATTGGAACAATAATTGTTTTCATAATTTACTATTTTAATTTTCAAAAATCAGATAAACCCCGGTCGTCCTCCGTACTTTTACAGCCTGCAAAGACGCGAGGGGGAATTAATTTCATATTTTTCAAAAATTGATATCATTACAATTTTATTTACATATAAGCGTATTTATTTTGAAACTAGTTCTTGCTCTTAAATACGGTTCTTATTGCTTTTGAAGCCTCTACAGGAGAAGTTTCACCTGCTTCATGAGAATCATCGAGACTGAGCAATAATGGAGTCAATTTTTTCTTTTCACTTCCATTTAGCAGACTGACTAAAACATGATGTGCTCCTTTGTTCAGAAAATAAGAGCTTTTCCCGTCGCGAACTGACTTCAGTAATGGCAAGATGCTCCGTCTGCCTATTTTGATAAGACCTTCAGCCGCAATCCATCTGATTTCAAATTCTTTATCATCAAGCAGATTAATTAATAAAGGGATCGATCTCCTGTCGGCAATAAGCTCAACTATCTTTGCAGTTTCCGCACGAAGGAAACCATTTTCCGATCCCAATAACTTATGCAGTTGAGGGATAATGGTTTTGCCCATTCTGACAAGGGTACTTCTTGCGGCAAGCTTTTTACCGGAGTCTTTAGTATCCAGTGAGGCTTTAATAAGCTTAGCCAGTTTTACCGGATAGTCATTAAGAGCGTTATCGATTTCAGCGATGTCAGTTTTTTTCATAATCTGAAGGAATCCCAATTTTTTTAATACTTACTATTTTGCTCCTCTGCCGGGCGGGAAGATTTGTCCTGTTGTTTCATATTGCATGATATTAATGAAATATTACGGAGCTAAAGTTAGGCCGCGGCAAATCAATACGCGTTACATAAATATGAGAAAGAGTTACATTATTCACACATTTTTAAAGGTATCACCCTTTCCTCCTGGTTTACTTCTTCTGGTTATTGATCACAAGTAAGATTTGACTTTTTCCCAATAAATTACTGTGTTTTCCCCCGACCCATTCCAATTCCTGGCAATTGATTCATCATTAGGAAATCGTTTCGCATAAAAAAGGAATATCTCTTTTGAAATATGAAAATTGTAGCAATCTGTCATTTTATATTTACTACCGGTTCTTTCATTATAATCCTGAAGCCTGATTGGTCTTATCTGAAAAGCTCCAAAAGCCTCTTCAAAAGGATTACATGCAAGCGTATCTCCCTTACTTTCAACCTGCACTACCGCTTTTATGAGTCTGTCGTAAGGATATATTGGTTCCGAAGCTAAGATATAAGCAACATTAAGGCCGGGAGCTGCTGCTCTGATTGTCAGTAACAAAAAGAAAGTAAGAAGTATGCCCTTCAGGTATCTGAATATTAAGATCTGAAATATATTTATCACCATACTGGATGTGTTTGTCGAAATTTCAATATAGTTCTATCTCCTTTCCTCTCTTATTAAAACCTCAAAATTAGTGTCCGGTTTTAGTTAATGTATTACATAACTTTCGGAAAATGTTGCATAATTCACACATTACCAATATGTCTCATTTGACCAGTCGTTTATATAATACTTTAGCAGATAATCTGAAACCAGCATTCGGTTTATCGACTGAAAGGAAACCAGGTTTCTGTAATCGCTCTTAGAATAATATAAGATGAAGCTTTCAGCAATCATCCGGTTTTTAAAAATTGCATATCATCTTAATAGGAAGTATCTTTGGTAGGGAAGATTAAAGGTTATATTATTTAACAGTGAAAATTCAATGTCTGAACAGTTTGCAAAGATGTTTTCTTAAATATATTTCAGGAAAATGTGTCTTCCTTATTCTGGGAATTCTCTTACCTAATCTTAAGACTTCAGCACAGGACTATTTTCAACAGGAGATAAATTATAATATTCATGTGACTCTCCATGACAAAAACCATGAATTGAATGGATTTGAATTTGTTAAGTACCTAAACAATTCTCCTGATACTCTCAGATTTTTATATTTTCATCTCTGGCCTAATGCATATTCAAACAATAAAACTGAATTGGCAAAGCAGATTCTCAGATTTAATGGGAAGACAAAATTATTCAACGATCCTGAGTTAAGGGGATACATTGATTCTCTGGGCTTTAAAGCAGATGACAAGGATGTTCAATGGAATTTATTACCGGGGTTTCCCGATATTTGCAAAATAATTCTTAACAAGCCGCTTAAGCATGGTGATTCAATTTGCATAACTACCCCTTTTCATGTGAAGATACCAAAAGGACTTATTTCATTATTAGGTCATATCGGGGAATCATATCAGATTTCTCAATGGTATCCCAAGCCGGCAGTTTATGACAGAGCTGGGTGGCATCAAATGCCATATCTCGATCAGGGAGAGTTCTATTCGGAATTCGGCAGCTATGATGTAAGTATAACTTTGCCTGATAATTATATTGTCGGAGCAACCGGGAATCTCCTGAATGAAGAGGAAGTAAAACGACTGAATTCTCTTTCCGAAGATACTTCTGCGAGTCAAATCCAGGGCTATAAAGAAACAGGTTTTCCTTCTTCATCAAAGCAGATGAAGACTTTGAGGTTCACAATGAATCAGATACATGATTTTGCATGGTTTGCCGATAAAAGATTCCATGTAAGAAAAGGGAAAGTAAGGCTGCCTGATTCAGGCAAAGAAGTTACCATCTGGGCGCTGTTTACAAATGAGGCAGCAGGGTTATGGAGAAATGCAATCTCATATGAAAGTAATGCTATTAGAAGTTTTTCAAAATGGATAGGCGATTATCCCTACGATCATTATACTGCAGTTCAATGTAATTTAAGTTCCGGTGACGGGATGGAGTATCCCGGTTTGTCTGTTATAGGTCATGCGAATGATGGTTATTCACTCGACAGAGTAATTGCACATGAAATATGTCACAATTGGTTTTATAGTTCGCTTGGATCAGATGAAAGGAGATTCCCTTTTATGGATGAAAGTATCACAAGTGCATATGAATCAAGATATATGGATGAAAAATATCCAGGGAAAAAGCTCTGGGAAGTATATTTTAAAAACAGAAAGATTGCAAAGTTTCTTCAATTAGACAAAATGCCTGTAGCACGAATGCAGGAACTTGACTGGCTTGCTCAGGCCAGAAATAACATGGAGCAACCAATTAATCTTGCTTCTCCTGACTTCACCCCTGAGAATTATAATATTATGATCTATAATAAAGCCGCTCAGGGTTTTAATTATTTACGGTCGTATATGGGAGATTCTCTCTTTGATTCCACAATGCATGATTATTACCGGAAATGGATGTTTAAGCATCCTCAGCCTGATGATCTCAGGGCAATTTTTCAATCTCATACAAATAAAGACCTTACGTGGTTTTTTGATGATTTCCTGGGTACAGTTAAACGGCTCGATTATAAAATTATTCGGCTTACGAACCAGAAATTGCTGATAAAAAACAAGGGAGAGTTGAAGGGACCACTGATGATAGCAGGAATGATTGGCGATTCAATCTGTTCAAAAAAGTGGGAGGATGGTTTTGATGGGAAGAAATGGATTAATATTCCAGAGAATTACTATTCTGAGATTAAAATAGATCCTGAACATAAGATGCCAGAATTATTCAGACTTAATGACAACATACGGACATCAGGTATTTTTCGCAGAGCTGATCCTGTTCAAATCCGGTACTTATATACTGTTGAAGATCCTGATAAGCGATCTTTGATATTTATTCCTGCATTCGACTGGAACCGTGCAAACGGATTTATGGCAGGTGTCGCTCTTGAAAGCGGGACACTCATTCCTAAACCAGTGGAATATTTTGCTATGCCATTTTATGCTTTCCGTGTACCTGGGTTTGCCGGTTATGGGAAAATTTCATTCAACATAGCTCCTTATAATAATTTAATAAGGGTTGCAACATTTACGCTGGAAGGAGAACAATTCGGGGGACCTGGGAATCAGAACTATCATAAAATGAAAGCAGGAATAAATCTGAATTTCAGATCCGACAAAATGATTAATAATTTCAACCAAAGTGTTTTTGGATATTATTTAGGTGCTTCAGATCTTGGTCAGATAGAGCTTCAAAGCCAGGAGAAAATACGTTCATATCTGCAGTTAGGATATGAATTGGAAAGGACCGGAATGATCAATCCATTCAAAATAATAGTCTCTTGTGAATCAGGCAATTCGTACCAGAAGACATCTTTGGAATTTAATTATAAGTATTGTTATAATAGTAAGAACAGTGGTCTCGAAATAAGGTTGTTTACCGGCAGTATGCTGAACAACTCCAATCCAAATTCCTTCTATTCTTTCTCGGCGGGCGGTAGGAGCGGACCTGAAGAATACCTGTACCAGGGGTTTTACCCTGACCGATTTGGCGAATCTCCGAAATCCTTCTGGTCACGGCAGATGACTCTTTCAGAAGGTGGATTAGTAAGCCCGGTAACTGACAGCCTCGGATACAGCAGATGGCTTTGTTCGCTCACATTGACCAGCAGTCTGCCAGGAAAGGTTTCATGGATTCCCGTAAAACCATTTGCGAACTTATTGCTGAATGACCATAGCGGCGGAACAATTAATAAATCAGTATTTTTCTTTGAAGCTGGATTTAAGGCAGGTTTATGGAACTTTTTCGAGATATATTTTCCTTTTATTGTTTCTGATAATGTCAGCGCAATTGCAGGGTCATTCAAAGACAGAATCCGCTTTATTTTCAAACTTGATATGCTAAATTCTTTCAGGGTGAGATCAAAAGTTGCAAATTGACTTACCTGAAAGAGAAGTTATTACAGTAAACATCTTAAAATCAATTATGTTTTTTAGTCGGAATGATGAAAAGCGGTATAGAGGTATGATGCAAAACTTTCTCAGTTACGCTTCCAATTAATATTTCTTCCAGCCATCTGCGGCTATGAGAGCCCATTGCAATAATATCAACATTCAGCTCTTTTGCTGCACCGAGGATAGCGACAGCAAAATCGCCTTCTTTTACCAGTGTCTTTATGGTTTTATCCCCAAGGTGGTGTTTTGATTTTTCAAGAAAATACTGAGATGCTTTTTTCAGTCCATCAACATTTTCTAATTGCAAAGGACCCATTTCCATATACCCTGTAAACCCCATAATCGGGGAATAAGCTGTTGAAGAATAATATACCGGATCTGATATTACATGCAGCAAAATAATTTCAGCGCCCATTGATTTAGCAAATGAGAATCCTGTTTCAGCAACTTTTTGTGCAGTCGGATCATAATCAAGCGCGATCAGTACTTTTTTCATTTTATTTGTTTTCATGGTTGTTATTGTTTTGATGTTTAACTAACCCTGGAATTAATACCGGGGTTAATGATAATGGTATAAAACAGGTAATAAAGAAAAACCCTTATCGTAAAGGTTTTACACTATCAACCAGGTATTCGGTATCTCCATGCCAGAATAATACCCCGTTTTTCTGTCTATAATGAACTATAACCATTCGACCCTGTATCGTATCAAGCTGCTGTGCCAGATTTTTGCTGGTGACTGAAAAATAAAATTTTTCGGATGCAATAGCAACGTTAGTATTACTTGATACACTGCTGAGAATCATCTCCCCTTCATAGGTTTTAATTATATTGCCTTTATGAGAAAATTTCTGAAGTAATCCCGCGCGATAGCCATCGCTGAATGTATAAAAATACTTCCAGTAAATGGAAACAGCTGCAATAATCAGCATCAACGTTACAAACAAAAGAAGTGCTTTTCTAATCTTTCGTTTCATCTCTGACCATTTTGAATCTCGGGCAGATGCTGAATCTGAGGCTGTTTTCATACCTGCCTTATTTTAAGAAAATTATGAATAAATTTCGATAGCAGATATTATTTCCTTTTTGCAACTATAAGACCGAGAACGAAACCGAGACCTGCACTAATCAGGATCTCTGTCCAATTCCAGTATGCCAGACCTATTGACCTTCCATGGATCATTCCTCTGGCCCAGAGCCCGCCCCCCAACATCAGGAAAGCAACTATTATAACTAAAAATGCTATTAAATAGAGCGCTTTATTTGTCAATGTAATTTTTTTTGTGATCATAATCTACTCCTGTTCTCATTAAGTTTCTAAATGATATCAGTTCACTAAATTGGACAATACAAAAAGAGATAATCAGTTCTGATTCAAATTCAGTTCTAGATTATTTCCAGCGGAATATACTTTTTTGCAAGTTTACGAGCCTGACTGACCCATTTGTCCTGCTCAATACGCCCCGGAATAATTTCAAGTACCTCGGTTATGGTTTCTATATCTTCGTGTGTAAGCTTACTGATCTGATCAAAAGTATATATCCCAAGCAGGTTTAAACGCTCCTCAACCCATAATCCAAGTCCGTCTATCAGGGTCAGATTATTAGCTTCGTGTTTATGGGCATAACCTAATCTGTCGAAATAGATTCGTCCCTGTCTGTCTCTGATACGCTTAAGAAGGTCTGATTTGTTGCCGGCTATCCTGACAAGCTCCTGAGCCTGGAGTATCCATTCATCTCTTTCAATTCTTCCAGGGAAGTACTCAATTGCTTCAGTAACAATAGCAACATCTTCTTTTGTAAAGTTGCTGATCTGCCTGAATGTATAGATATCCAGAGCATTGAGTTTTTCTTTTATCCAACCCCCAATACCACTGATTACAGTTAAATCATCAGCTTCATCTTTTTTCGCAACTCCTATTCTGTCGTAGTAAATATGAGTTTTTCTTTTATTGATCCGTTCAAACAGATCCGTTCTCAGATCATTTCTATGAACAAGTTCTATAGCTTGCGCGACCCATTCATCCCTCGTAATTCTGTCTGAAAAGTATTCAATTGCATCATTAATGGTATCAATATCCTGTGAAGTGAATTTACTGATCTGTTCAAAAGTAAAAATATCCAATGCATGCAGTCTTTCCTCAATAAACGGACCTATACCACTGATCATTTTCAGGTCGTCCATCTCTTCTGCCGTTGCCGTTCCAAAACTCTTATAATCAAGTAAGTGTTTTCGCTGGGCGATGTTAACCAGCGCCTCATCCTTTTCATAGAGCAATTGCTCATTTCTTTTATTTTTCAAAGTCATATCATCTGTTTCATGAACAGCTTCAGCATGAAGCGCTTTTAAAGCTTTTATCTCCAGAATGAAATGTTTCATTTCATTGTCTTTCTCATCAAGACTTAATTTCAGATTGAATACTTCATCATCAAGGTTGACAATCCGATTATTCAATTCATGCTTGTCGGAGTCAACCACTTTTAGTTTTTTCTCATATACCGACTTATTATAAAGCCATGCTGTTACATAACCAATGGATGCGGCAACAAGTAATAATAAAAATATTTCAAGAGTCGCTTGCATTTTTGTAGCTATCAATAGAATTAATAATGTATTCATGATTTTATTTTTTTATAGTTAATACTGTCCTTCTGTTATTTGCTCTGCCTGCCGATGTGTTATTATCATCTGCAGGATCCTTTTCTCCCTTAGAATCCAGAATTATCTTGTTTACAGGCACTCCCTTGCTTTCAAAATAATGCTGAACACTTTGAGCCCGCCGATAACCCAGCGCAAGATTATAATCATCTGTTCCAACTGCATCTGTGTAACCTGTGATACTGAACATGGCCTTCGGATTCTGACTCAAAAATGTATTTGAATCATCAAAGTACTTGTTTGAATGTGCATCAGCATTGAAATCAGATTTGTCAAATGCAAAGTAGGTCACAAGATTTTCAGGTATTATTGCCTGTTTCTGCACCTGGGGCTTATTCAGAGTGTCATTAATATTGACACTTTTCTGGTCGACCAGATTAATTTTGCTGGTCATAGGTTCATCGCATAATCCTCTTATATTGCAAACGTATATATGTATTGAAAATGCTGACCAGGCAAGAAATACAATAGATCCGATTATCAGAGTTTTCATTGTTTCATTTTTTTATGTTATGAATAATGGCATTGTTCAATTGTATATTTTTTGGTCTGCCAGCCAGACCTGCTTAATCCAAAAATGATTTCTTATCTGAGGTGTTTGAAATCTTTCAGATTAAAACCATCTTCGTTATCATTGGTGATCTTTCGTGAATTATAGTAATAGAGATTGCCTTCGACATCAAAAATCATTTCAAAGCATTTCCCTGCACCTGCATTCTTATTAGGACCAACATGAAAATGAAATAAAGCATTAGAAGGGCTTGCAACAAGCTCCTGCTGAATTTCTGAAGGAGAAATCAGTTTAACATAGTACGAGTACGCTTCTTTTATTTTCTCTGGTGAATCAGCATCGGAGGCCATCATATCTTTATTGAACAGCAATACCTTGTCTTTAAAACCTGACTTACCATTATAATATTTCAGACCTTTCAGTGAAATCATGAAACGGTTAAATTCAAGATTCCTGGCATGTTTCTGCATGAATTTGACTATTGCAGGTATCGCATACTCATAATCACTTATATTATCATCGGTATATGAAATCGGAACGCTGCATAATTCTGGCATATCGGTCATATTCTTTGCGACATCACCTAAAACAAGGCTCAGGTAATTATAGCTTACTCCTCCCGGATCTTTATCAAAAACAGCTTTCATCAGTACCAGGAAAGAATACTTTGAATTAAAGCGTCGCTTATCGAACTCCTGTTGATCTATGAATTCGAACTCAGTGGCATTCCAGTACTTCTGAACGGCATCCTTTAAATACATATCGAAAGAAATACTACCGGTACCCAGAACAACGCAGGTTTTCGAGTTTTTGAACATACCTATCTGTTGTTTTGATGCCAGAGGAGGGTTTGCCAAAACTCCCAGACTAAAAATACCCAGTGTAAAGAGTAAAGGGTATTTTTTCAATGCAGTTCCTGCTATAAATTCAGTTATAGCATGAACTATACTTGTTTTTTTCATTTTTACATTCTAAAAGATTGTTCAACTACTAACTTTGTCTCTGCCAGCGACCCTTTGCCCAGGTGCGACCACGCGGAGTGGTATTCCAATGGCCTGCAACAAATCTCTGACCTTGTCTTGGTTTATCCCAATAACCAGCCTTCTGCACATACAAATGTGTCTGATTGTTCCAGCCCCAATCACCATCAATCCATATTGAGAGATTGTTTGGACGTGGTGGTCTGGAATATTCCACATAAGTTGGTTCTGATGCGACATAACCGGCCATACAGCCATTGAAGAATAATCCTATTGCTGCAAGACTGGATATGTATGCAAACTTTCTCAAGTGTCTGCTGAATTTTGCGTTAGCATTATTTCCTGTTGCGTTCAATAACGGTTCTCTTCTGATAACGTTCTGAACCTCTTTTTTTGAGTTCTCATTTTTTTTCATTTTTGAACTTTTAATTGTGAAAGAAATTTCACAACACAAAGGTGAGTCCTTAAATAGCGGAAAGTGTTACACAACTTTGGGAATAAGTTACATCATTCACACATTCTCCTAAACGGGGCAAAGGTGTAGCGGTAAAAAGGGGCAATGTTATAGAGGCGCAAAGGCTTAACAGCATAAAGGCTCAAGGGTGCAAAGGTGCAGGCAGTCCTGACGGGAAGGATTATCAATGTTACTATTTACCAGGCCGTTTATTACTTTTCCCAGTTCGTTTGTTCATTTTGCCAGGTCAATCATTTATTTTCCCAGCTCGTATGTTCATTTTCCCGGCTCAAATATTCCTTTTCCAGGATTACCTGTACCAAAGTGAAGCACATATGTGCCTTTTTCTTGAAAAAAGGTCGTTATTCCGAGACTGTCCAAAAAACTTTCC
>Ga0182027_10001802_pt1 | contig 35075 bp, 23 predicted proteins | sample 712E1DmetaG_FD_121300 | JGI IMG/M metagenome (GOLD analysis project Ga0182027, IMG submission 121300) | Permafrost microbial communities from Stordalen Mire, Sweden - 712E1D metaG (Illumina Assembly) | ecosystem: Environmental > Terrestrial > Soil > Wetlands > Permafrost | place: Sweden...
AGCACGCCCGCCATGTCCTCCAGAAACTCGGCGTCCTCCGCGCGATGCTTCGCGTCTCCCGCCATATCGGCGGTGAAATAGTGAACCTTCCAATGTCTGGATATCGCCACGTGCAGCGGATACAGATGTCCGTCGATCGTCATCGCCCGGTACTTGCGCACCTTTCCGTCAGCCCCGCGGGCGTCCAGAAACTCGATGACGGTCAATTCCTTTCCCGGCAGCCCGGCCACCGCGCCGGCCAGCGCTTCCAGGCTTTCCACGCGCAGGAAATGGCGTCCCGTGTGAAAGCCCGGCGTCCGCACCAGCAGCGGGAAACCGAACCCGTGGCGCGCCAGCGCGGCGGCGGCCTCGGGCGAGGCCAGCAGCTCCCGCGGCAGCGTGACCGTCGCCGGCAGCGTCACCCCCGGCACGCGCGCCAGCCGGGAGTGGTCCGCGCGCCCCGTCGCCAGCACCGCCGCCGGCGAATTGATCACCCGTCCCGTGGCGCGCTCCGCCAGGGACTGCGCCGCGCGCAACGCCGGCCCCGCCAGATCGGCGTCGCCAATGGCGTTGAATACCACCTCGTGCGGCGGCAAAGGGGCTGTGGGATCGCAAAACTCGGGCGCCGCCACGTACGTCCGGAAGACCCGGTCGTCCAGCAGACCGCGCGTCGGTATGTTGCCGCCAATCGAGGAAACCAGCAGCAGCAGGTTCACCGCCGGGCCTTCTCCGCGATACGGCAACGCCACTACCGGGCGATCTTCAAACGCCTTCCTCCGGTGCCCTTGGGCGCCCTCTTCGTCGCCCAATTCGGCCAGCGCCAGCGCCAACCCCCGATGCGCCTCCCGATGTCCGGGGTCCACGCGAAGGGCGTTCTCGTAATGCTCCCGGGCCGCTTGATACTCGCCGCGTTCGTAGAGCGCGTTGCCCAGGTTCACGCGGCTCATGGCGTCGCCCGGATGGCGCGCCACGGCTTGCGCATACGCCGTGCGGGCGGCGGTCCGGTATCCGGCCGCATATAGCAGCGATCCCAGGTTGTTCAGCGCCAGTCGGTGCGAGGGCTCGCGCTCCAGCACGCTCAGATACGCGTCCCTGGCCTCGAGCGTCCGGCCCATCTGGTCCAGCAAACATGCCAGTTCGAAGCGCGGAGCCGCCGCGCCGGGGTCGGACCCGATGCGCCCGTTGAGAGCCCGCAGAGCCGCCTTTCTCGCGCTTTGCGGCGGCGGGTCCGCGGCGCTTACCATCGCGCCTCCCAGAGCCACGGTCCTCTCGATCAACCGGTCGATTTCCTTCTTCCCGGTTCGGTGATTGACGATGGCCACGCGGATGGCCGTGCGTCCGCCGACGACAGTCGTCGATGGCGCCGCCACCCCGGATTCCTGCAGTTCGATGACGATCCTGCCATTCACCCCATCGGCATCCTCCGCCCGATACCCGAAGCACACCACGTTCAGTTCCACCGGCGCCAGCAGCTCGAGCGCCGGCGTCTCCGCGATCCGCCCCTCCAGGTAACGGGCCAGGGCGCAGGTGTGGGATATGGCCGCCCCCAGCGCGTCCGCGCCGTACACCTTGAGCGTGAACCACGTCTTCAGCGCCCGAAAGCCGCGCGACAGATCCGGCCCGTAGTCGCATGGCCATGGCGAGCCGGCGGCCAAGCCCCGCGGCTCCCTGCTTAGGTACGGCGCCGCCGCCGCAAAGCTCTTACGATGCAGCTCGGCGTCGCGAACCAGCGCGAATCCGGCGTCGTAGGGCACTTGTCCCCACTTATGGAAATCGAACGCCAGCGAGTCCGCCCGCTCGATGCCCTTGAGCCGCGGCGCCAGCTCCGGCGCCAGAATCGCCAGCGCGCCGCACGCGCCGTCCACGTGAAACCAGAGCCGCTCGCGCCGGCAGATGCCGGCCAAGGCGTCCAGGTCGTCAATGGCCCCCGTATCCACGGTCCCAGCCGTTCCCACCACCAGGAACGGCGTGAGGCCCGCGCGGCGGTCCGCCTCGATGGCTTGCTCTAGCGCGCCGGTATCCATCCGCTGGCGCGCGTCCACGGCAACCAAACGCAGCGCATCGCTGCCGATGCCGGCGATGTCCAGGGCCTTCCCGATGCAGCTATGCACCGCCGGCGAGGCGTACGCCGTAAGCCTCTTCGCATTCCCCGAGATGCCCGCGCGCCGCACCTCGAAGCCCAGTTCGGCGTCCCGTGCAATCGTGATGCCGATCAGGTTGGCCATCGAAGTCCCCGTCACAAACAGGCCCGACGCGCTTTCCGGAAACCCGAACAGCCGCCCCATCCACCGGACAATCTGGCGCTCCACTTCGATCGGAATGTGGTCGCGCCCTCCCAGGTTGGCGTTCAACCCCGCCGCCAGCATCTCCGCCAGCATCCCCACCGGCGTGCCGCCCCCATGCACCCAGCCCATGAAGCCGGGGTGTACGTTGCCGGCGCCGTACGGCAGGATGTAGCGCATGAATTCGTCGTGCACGGCGGCCAGCTCCGACGGCCCTTTGGGAAGTTCGCCGCGGAATCGGGACCGCACCTGGTCCGGAATCGGCTGCCACACGGGACGTTCGCCGATGTGTTCGATGTAATCGAGCATATCGTCGAGCATCCGGTGCGCCTGCGTCCGAAAGCCCGGCCAGTCGGAGGGGTCTAGCGTCCTGCCCTCGTCCTGCGGCAAAACCGCGTCTGTATCCTCGTTGCGCATGGGTACCGCTTCAATTATGCACGACCGGGCATCGCTGGTCACAGCGGAGCCTAACGCCAATTGAGGTCTCCGCCGATAGGACGGTTGGAGGCGCCCCCTTGGGACGCATTGTCTATTTTGCCTTTCCCGCCCACGGACATATTAATCCCACGCTCCCCGTGATCCGGGAATTGGTCCGCCGCCAGGAGCACGTGTTCTACTATGGCACGGACCGGTTTCGACGAATAATCGGCGACGCCGGCGCGCTGTTCCTTCCTTACTCTCCCGGGTTCCGCATGCCGGAGGGCGGGCCGGGGCCGTTCGCCCGTATATCCACCACCCTCGAAACCCTGCTCGAGTGGAGCCGAGTGGCGCTCCACGATCATCTCGAACAGGTGCGCAAGCTGCGCCCCACGCACATCATGTACGACAGCTTCTCGCCCTGGGGGCGCTTGGTCGCGCAAATCTTGCGGCTCCCCTCCATCGCTTCGGTCCCCAGCATTCTGATCGATGGCGCTATCGACGCGCGCTACCGTCCCGGTCCGGACGCCGAACCTCGCGATCCGCAATTGACTGCCCCCTGGTACGCCGGCTTTCGGGCGCGCTGCCGCGCCGGCCTTCTCGGCTACGGTCTCCCCGAGATCCCTTCGCCTCCCCAACTCTTGCAGACCTATGGCGATTTCAATATTGTGTACACGTCCCGCCTGTTTCAGCCATTGGACGAAGCCTTCGACGATCGCCGGTTCAAGTTCGTAGGGCCGTGCTTCGAGTTCCGTCCCGCGCCCCCGCCTTTTCCGTTCGAACGGCTGGATGGACGGCCGCTGGTTCTAGTCTCCTTCGGCACGGTGTACGGGAACCGTCCGCAACTCCTGCGTAGGTGCCTCGATGAGCTGGCGGACGCGCCCTGGCAGGTCGTCTTGTCCACCGGAGGCTGTCTCCCCATCGAGCGCCTCGGCCCCGCGCCGGACAATTGCATCGTCCGCTCCGTGGTTCCGCAAATCGAGATTCTGCGGCGTGCGGCGGCCTTCCTCACCCACGCGGGCATGAACGGCGTTCAGGAGGCGCTGTGCTTCGGCGTCCCTCTGGTCATGGCGCCCCAGGCGGCCGATCAGTTCTGGATATCCGCGCGCGTGGCCGAGTTGGGCGCCGGCTGTCTGCTCCATCCGCTCATGCCGGCCGGCGCCATCCGCGGTGGCGTTGCCAAGGTCCTCTCCGGCGCGCGCTACACCGCCGCCGCGTCGCGCATCGGAGCGTCCCTGCGAACCGCCGGTGGGCACATGCGGGCCGCCGCCGAAATTCAAAGCTTCATCGGCCGCGGCGCGCTCGCGCCTCCCGATATACTTGGTACAAGGTCTCTGGCAGCGCCATGAGCGAATACGACCAAGAGCTTTCCCAGATTGTGGCGGCCTTGAACCGGGCCGCGCCTAGCCAAAAAGCCGGTACGCAGCGCACCGCCCAGTCCACCGCGTCGCTGGACCGCCTGCTCGAGTTGGCCACCCGCCGCGGCGCTTCCGATATCGTGCTGGTGGCCGGCGCTCCGCCCATCCTGCGCATCGCTGGCGCACTTGCCCCGGGCGTGGGCGAAACCCTGGATCCCGAGGACGTTCGCGGCCTCGCCCTTCCGCTGCTCGAACCTTGGCAGTTGGACGAGTTGCAAAAGAAGAAATCCGTGGATCTGAGCTTTGCCCGCGAGGGCCTGGGCCGGTTCCGCATGAACATTCATCACCAGCGGGGTACCCTGGCCGCCAGCATCCGCCTGCTTCCATCGCGCATTCCCACCCTCGAATCGCTGCGCCTGCCTGCCGGCCTGGCCAAGCTGGCTGAGCGGCGCCAGGGCCTGGTATTGGTAACCGGTCCCACCGGATGCGGCAAGTCGTCCACCCTGGCCGCCTTCATCGACATCGTCAACACGCGCCGCGCCGCCCATGTGGTGACCATCGAGGACCCCGTCGAATACCAGCACGTCAACCGCACCGCCGTCATCGAGCAGATCGAAGTGGGCCGCGATACGCCGGATTTCGCGGGCGCCCTGCGCAGCATCGTGCGCCAGACCCCGGACGTCATCCTGGTGGGGGAAATGCGCGACGCCGAAACCATTGCCACCGCTCTTACCGCCGCCGAGACCGGCCACCTGGTGCTTTCCACGCTGCACACCAACGACGCCATCCAGACCGTGTCCCGCATTCTCGATTCCTTCCCCGCCGCCAACCAGCCGCAGATCCGCCAGCAGTTGTCGCTGGCCATCCTGGCGGTCGTCGCCCAGCAGCTTGTCCCCGGCATGGACGGGACGCGCTATCCCGCGCTTGAGATTATGATCGCCACCGACGCCGTGCGCGCGCTGGTCCGTAAAGGCGACGACCACCAGCTCCGCTCCCAGATCTCCGTGGGACGCGCCGAAGGCATGCTGACCATGGAGCAATCGCTCGCCGATTTGGTGCGCGCCAACCGCATCGCGCGCGAAACCGCCTTGGCCCACTGCTTTCGCCCCGACGACCTGCAACGCTACCTGGGCTGAAGCCGCGCCTGCCGCGCCCTCCGCCCTCCGCCTTGCTTTCCGCGCGGACTTCCCGATATGATGCTCTCGTCGGATAGGAGGGTTCGTGACATCCAATCGGAATCGCCGGGATTTCCTTGCGACCGCGGGCGCCGCGGCGTTCACCATCGTTCCAAGACACGTCCTGGGAGGACAAGGCTTCGTCGCTCCCAGCGACCAGATCGCGCTGGCCCACATCGGCACGGGCACCGAGGGCTTGCGCGAAATGCTGGATCTTATCGCGATCCCAGAGATCCGCATCGTCGCTGTTTGCGACCCTAATCGATACGCCGCCGGTTATAAGGATTGGAGCAAGACCGGCCTGCGCGATGCCATCCGCGCGGCCATTGGCAAGCCCGGCTGGCGGCCGGGCGCCGACGGCCTCGTTCCTGGAGGCCGTGAGGTGGCCAAGGACGTCGTCGAGTCCTACTACGCCAAGAACCTGCCCGGGGGCGCCTACAAGGGCTGCGCCGCGTATGCCGATTTCCGCGAGATGTTCGACCGGGAGAAGGACCTGAACGCCGTCAAGATCATGACCCCGGACCACCTCCATGCGCTCATCAGCATCGCGGCCATGAAGCGCGGCAAACACGTAATCGTCCACAAGCCCCTCTCCAACCGCTTGAAGGAAGCCCAGCTCGTGGTCGACACCGCCCGCCGGACCGGCGTCTCCACCCACTTCATGCCGTGGGATGCCAACGGATCGATGGACCAGGTGATGACTTGGATTAACGATGGCGCCATTGGCGCGCTCCGCGAGATTCACAATTGCACCAACCGCCCCGTCTGGCCCCAGTATCCGACCCTTCCCACCGATACCCCGCCCATCCCGGAGGGTTTTGACTGGAATCTCTGGCTCGGGCCCGAAGCCGAGCGCCCCTACCACCCCAATTACACCCACATGGTGTTTCGCGGTTGGTACGACTTCGGAGGCGGCGCCATGGCCGACATGGGCCATTACAGCCTCTGGACGGTCTTCAATGCGCTCGGCCTCGAAAACCCCACCAGCATCGAGCCGATGCTCAGTCATAACTGCGAGATCGCCGACGGCGCCGCTTATACCGTCCGCAACGATTTCTCGTTTCCCACCGCCGGCGTGGTGCGCTTCAAGTACCCGGCGCGCGGAACGCGGCCCGCGGTGGATCTCTTCTGGTATGAGGGCGGCATGCGGCCCCAACTCCCCGACGAGTTGGAGGAGGACGGCGAGGCCATCCCGGCCGAAGCCATGCTGTTCGTCGGCGACAAGGGGAAGATCCTTACCGGCTTCAACATCCAGAATCCACGGCTGATTCCCCGGCGCAGGATGCCGGGCGCCGCGCCGGCGCCATCCGTGCCCGCGGGTCGGACGGGCGCCGCGCCGCGCGTCTCTCCGGGCATTCGCCAATGGGTCGCGGCCTGCCGCGGCGACAAGCAACAGTCGCCCGGAAGCTTCTTGAATGCCGGCCCGATTTCCGAGGCCGTCAACCTCTACGCCATCGCCATGCGCACCGGCCGGAGGTTGCTCTACGATGCGCGAACTATGGCGTTTACCAACTATCCGGCGGCCAACAAGTATCTGTCGCGGGATTACCGTAAGGGGTTCGACCCGGCCACCGTGTGACCGTAACGTCCGCCGGGCCGTCTGGCCGCCTGCGATATCCTGGAGATAGCGATGTCTGTATTTGTCTCCATGCTCCGCGGCGTCAACGTGATTTTTCGCGCCGAAGAGCGGGCTTCGGACCGCCTCGCGGCCCGAACCGGCATCGAGCCAGGCAAACTCCTGGTCGCTTTCTTCTCCGCTCGTCCGGATCGGGAAGTCCGCGATAAGGTCTTTGGAATCAACGCCGGCCGTGAGGAATTGCACATCGACGGGCGGGAGCTTTACCTCTACTTCCCCGACGGCCAGGGACGCTCCAAACTGTCGCTCCCGCTGGTCGAGAAGACCCTGAAAACGCACGGGACGGGCAGAAACTGGAACACCGTCGCCAAATTGCTCGAAATGGCCGAGCGGCTGGAATTTTCCTGACGATATTTTCAACGGAATAGCTCGATATATTGGTGGTGATGAACGTGCACTTGGCAAGATTTTCCATAGTCCGGAGTCTCTTAATTCTCCTCGCGCTGGCTTGCGCCGCGGTGGCGCAGGAAACCGCGCCGCTCCGTCTGACCCTGCGCGATGCGGTCAACCTCGCGCTGAAACAGAGCCCGCGGGTGATCCTCGCCAACCTGGGAGTGTCCCAAAGCGAACAGGAACGGCTGGTTGCCCGCTCCGGGCTCTTGCCGCAAGCCAACGGAAACGTCGCCGAAGCGGACCATCGCTTCAACGTGGAAGCCATGTTGGGAATCCCGTTTCCGGGCATTCCCCAGCACGCCGGGCCTTTCCAAACGTTCCAGATGGGAGCGGATTTTGAGGCGCCGGTCTTCGATTTGACGCTCTGGCGGCGATACCGTTCCGCGCAACTTGGCGTGGACGCCAGCCGCGCCGGCGAACTTACCACCCGGGAAGAGAGCGTCCTGCTCGTGGTCTCGCAGTATCTCGGCAGCCAGCGCGCCGCGGCCGACGTGCAAGCCGCCCAATCGCAAGTGGATCTGGCCCAGGCGCTCTACGACCAAGCCGCGGATTTGCAGCGCCACGGCGCCGGCACCGGCATCGATACGCTGCGCTCCAACGTCCAGCTTCAGAACAACAAACAGCGGCTCATCATGGCGCGTACCGAGCTGGACACCTCCTTGTTCGGGCTCGCCCGCCTGCTCAGCGTCGATCCGCACCGCTCCATCGAACTGGCCGACCAGGTGAGCTTTTTCGATACCCCATCCACGTCCGTCGATCAGACCATCGAACGCGCCTATGCCAACCGGCCCGAGCTGCGCCAGATTGCCACCCAGGAACGCCAGGCCGATCTGGCCCTCCGCGCCGCGGGGGACCAGCGCATTCCGCGCGTCTCCGTGAGCGGCAACTGGGCGGAACAGGGGCTCACGCCCAACAGCGTCATCCCCATCTACAATTACCAGGCCAGCCTGGACGTTCCGCTCTTCACGGGCGGCCGCATTCAGGCCCAGCGCGCCCAAGCGGAGTTGGCCATCCGCCAGCTCAAGCAGCAGGAACAGGAGCTGCGCAACCGCATCGCGCTCGAAGTCAAGACGGCCAACGCCCGTCTGGAATCCGCGCGCGGCGAGGTGGACGTCGCCAACCAGGGCGTGCAACTCGCCCGCCAGGAAGTGGACCAGGCGCGCGACCGCTTTGCGGCCGGCGTCGCCAATAACATCGAAGTGGTTACCGCCCAGGACGAACTCGCGCGCGCCAACGACAACCAAATCGGCGCGCTCTATCGCTACAACCAGGCGCGCGCGGACCTGGCTCACTCGGCCGGCCAAATGGAGGCCCTCTACGCCCGGTAGCTCCAACGATTCCGGTTTGGGGGCGCGCTTGTCCGCCATGCGCGGCGCCGAGCGCAGTCACGCCAACGTGCACACATGGCTTGTGGCCATGACGGTGATGCTGGCTACCTTCATGGAGGTGCTCGACACCACCGTCGTCAACGTCTCCCTGCCGCACATCGCCGGCAACCTGTCCGCCACCGTCGACGAGACCACCTGGGCTCTCACCGCCTACCTGGTCTCCAACGCCATCATTCTCCCCATGGGCGGCTGGTTCTGCATGTGGATGGGCCGCAAACGCTTCTACATGCTCTGCGTGGCGCTCTTCACCATAAGCTCCTTCCTGTGCGGCGTGGCCCCCACGCTCGGTCTCCTGATCTTCTTTCGCGTATTGCAAGGGCTCGGCGGAGGCGCCCTCCAACCCGTGGCCCAAGCCATTCTGGTCGAAAGCTTCCCGCAGGAAAAGCGCGGCATGGCCATGGCCGTGTTCGGCATCGGCGTGGTCTTCGCGCCCATCATCGGCCCCACCCTGGGCGGCTGGATTACGGATAACTACACCTGGCGCTGGGTGTTCTTCATCAATATCCCCATCGGCATCCTCTCGCTCGCGCTCACCTCCGCGCTGGTCTTCGATCCGCCTTACCTGGTGCGCAAGGGCCTCAAGGACGGGCTGAAGATCGATTACACCGGCTTCGGATTGCTGGCCCTCGGGTTGGGAGCGCTGCAAGTCGTGCTCGACCAGGGCCAGAAGGAAGATTGGTTCTCTTCGCATTACATTACGGCGTTCGCCGTCATCACCGTGTTCTGCCTCGCGGCGGTGGTCTTCTGGGAGCTGCGCCAGAACCAGCCGATTATCGATTTCCACGTGCTCAAGGACCGCACCTTCGCCGTATCCACCGTCACCATGCTGTTGCTCGGGATCGTGCTCTACGGAAGCACCACGCTGCTGCCCGTGTTGATGCAGACGTTGCTCGGGTACACGTCGCTGCTCGCGGGCTTGGTGCTGTCTCCGGGCGGTTTCGTGGTGGTCGTCTGCATGCCCATCGTGGGCCTGCTCCTGCGGCGTATTCAGGCGCGCTGGCTGGTGGTCTTCGGGGTGGTCGCTTCCGCGGCCGGGCTGTTCATCATGTCCGGGTTCAACTTGTATATCGACTACCGGACAGCCGTATGGAGCCGCTGCGTGCAGAGCCTCGGCATGGCGTTCCTCTTCGTGCCCATCAGCACCATGGCGTTCGCCTTCATACCGAAAGAGCGGACCAATTACGCCACCGGCCTGTTCAACCTGGCGCGCAACATCGGCGGCAGCATTGGAATCGCCATGGTGACCACCATGCTCACGCGCCGTTCGCAGTTCCATCAGAGCCGCTTGGTCGAGCACCTGACGCCTTACGATTCCGCGTACCGCCAATCGCTCGCCGGCGCCGCCCAGGCGTTGAGCGCGCATGGCGCCTCCCCGCCGGATGCGGCCGCCGCGGCGCATGGCCTGATCTATGGAAGCATGTTGCGCCAGAGCGGCATGTTGGCGTTCTCCGATACGTTTTGGTTGATGGGGATGCTGTTTCTCTTGGTGATCCCCATGATGTTCCTGGTAAAGAAGACCGGGCCCGTGCGCGGCCCGATGGCCGTGGATTAGGGCGCGAGCGTGTCCGGCCCCGCCCGTCAGTATAAGGTAGGTAAAGATTCAGATGCCCAATGACGTTGACCTAGATGAGAAATCGCCGGCGGAAGACGCTCCGCCGCCCCGTTCCGGCTCTCGCGCCAAAGTGGCGCTGTTGGTCGTACTGCTGGCCGCCGCCGGCGCCGCTTACGCCGTGTACATGCACTATCGCGACCAGGTGTCTTCGGACGACGCCGAGGTGGATGGCCACATCGCCGCCGTCGCGCCCAAAATCTCCGGCAACGTCCTCGAGGTGCTGGTCGACGATAACCAGCAGGTCAAGGCCGGCCAGGTGCTCCTGCGCATCGATCCCCGCGACTTCCAGGCCAGGGTCGATATGGCCAAGGCCCAGTTGCAGCGCGCCGACAGCCAGTTGCGCTCCGCCCAGGTGGTGGTGCCGTGGACCGATGCAACCACCGAATCCGGCGTGGCCGGCGCCTCCGCGCAGCTCGCCGATGCTACCGCCGAACTCGAGCGCGCGCGCCTGTCCTTCGAACAGGCCTCCGGCTCCGACCTCGCCTATGCCGAGGCCAACGTGCGCGTCATGCAGGCCGCCAACGAACGCGCCCAGGCGGACCTCGCGCGCATGAAGCCGCTGGCCGACAAGGCCGAGATCTCGCAGCTCCAGTACGATTCCTACGTGGCGGCCGCGCGCGAGGCGGAAAACCAATTACAGGCCTCGCGGGAAAAACTAGCGTCCGCCCAGAAGGACGCGGCCATCCGCAAGGCCGCGCTCGACGCCGCGCAAACCCGCGTCAGCCAGGCCCAGGCGTCCGTCGGAACCTCGGCCGCCAACCGCAAGCAGGTGGATATCCGTTCGGCCGATGCCGCCACCGCCGCCGCCTCCGTCCAGCAGGAGCGCGCCAACCTGGCCAACGCCGAGCTGCAGCTTAGCTACGCCACCATCACCTCGCCCATCGACGGCGTGGTCACCCGCAAGAGCGTCGAGGTGGGCCAGGTCGTGGCCCCCGGCCAGGGCCTCATGACCATCATTCCGCTGCACGGCGCGTGGGTTACCGCCAACTTCAAGGAGACCCAGCTCGCCGCCGTGCATACCGGCCAGCGCGCCGAAATCCATGTCGACATGTACGGCAGAAGCGTCGAGGGCCGCGTCGATTCCATCGCCGGCGCCACCGGCGCGCGCATGAGCCTCCTGCCCCCCGAAAACGCCACCGGCAACTTCGTCAAGGTCGTCCAGCGCATCCCCGTCAAGATCTGGGTCGATAAGGACGAAGGCCTTGTCCTGCGCCCCGGCATGAACGTGGACGTCACCATATTCACCAAGTAGGGCTGGCTGAGCCCTTCAACACCCCAGGTTGGGCTAAACTGGGATCAAGATGCCACAGCAAGCCGAAGGAGCGGAAACCGCGCGGAATCGGGCCGGGCTTCCGCCGGGCGTCGTCCTCGGACCGCCGGCTCGCATCGAGGACCTGAAGGCGGATACCGAGAACGATCCGGAAGGCGCGGAAGAATTTGTGGTCTTGATCCGGGCGCTCCGTAACGAAGGCCCTCGGCCCGCCGCGTCCCGCCAAAGTCGATGAAGACGCGGCTGCGCAGTGGGGCGGGCATCCTGGCCTGCCTTCTTCGACCCCGCCATTCTCGTCGCCCGGAAGGCAGGCGGACCCACGAAGGCAGTGGGTACCCCGGCCCGCCCCACCCGGACGAGCCGCGGAGAAGTTGACGATTCCGATGCTCGCGGAAGGGCGCCCTCATCCCGTTCGCATGCTACCCTGACTTTCAGAGCCTATGCCACTCACGCGCGAAAAAGCCCAGCTCATGAGCGCGTCCGAAATCGACCGGACGCTGGTTCGCCTGGCCCACGAGATCCTCGAGAAAACCAAGGACCCCACCCAGCTCGCCTTCATCGGCATCCGCCGCCGCGGCGTTCCCCTGGCGCAACGCCTCTCCGCCAAGATCGAGGCGCTCGAAAAGCTTAAGGTGCCCGTCGGCATCCTGGATATCAACCTTTACCGCGACGATCTCACCACGGTCGATATCAAGCCCGTGGTCAGCGCTACGGAGATTGCCTTCTCCGTGCAGGGTAAAGACATCATCCTCATCGACGACGTGCTCTTCACCGGCCGCACCATCCGCGCCGCCCTCGACGCCCTCTTCGATCACGGCCGCCCGTCGCGCATTTCGCTCCTCGTGCTCATCGACCGCGGCCACCGCGAGCTGCCCATCGAGGCCCGCTACGTCGGACGCAAGGTGCAAACCTCCGACATCGAAATCATCGAGGTCAAGTTTCAGGAAATCGACGGGATGGAAAAAGTCCTCCTCGCCGAGAGAGTCGACGCCCCCGAAGCGTAGAGAATCTACATGCCCGCCGGACTGCTCGGAATCGAAGAAATGGACCGCGCCGAGATTGAGGCCATCCTGGCGCGCGCCAAGGATTTCCAGCCCCTTCAAAGCCAGTCGCTCAAGAAGTTGGACACCCTTCGCGGGAAGATGATCGTCAACCTCTTCTATGAGGCTTCCACGCGCACCCGCACCAGTTTCGAAATCGCCGCCAAACGCCTCGGCGCCGACGCCGTTTCCATCACCGCTTCCGGCTCCAGCGTCTCCAAGGGCGAATCGCTGGTGGACACCCTGAACACCCTCGCGGCCATGCGCCCCGACGCCATCGTCATGCGCCACGCCGCCTCCGGAGCGCCGCATTTCCTGGCGCGCTACCTGGCCACCCCCATCATCAACGCCGGCGACGGCGCCCATGAGCACCCCACCCAGGCCCTGCTCGACGCTCGCACCATCCTCGACCGCCGCGGCAAGCTCGAAGGCCTGCGCGTGGCCATCATCGGCGACATCGCCCACAGCCGCGTGGCGCGCTCCAACGCGTTCCTGCTGGCGAAATTCGGCGTCGAGATCGTGCTTTGCGGCCCCGCCTCCCTCCTGCCGCGGGAACTCGCGGACCTCGCGCCCGGCGTGCGCCTTACCACCGATATCCGCGAGGCCATCCGCGATAGCGACGTCATCATGATGCTCCGCGTGCAACTGGAACGCCAGCACGAAGCCTCGTTTCCGGCCAGCGAATATTTCCAGTTCTACGGCCTGCGCCTCGAACACCTCGATCTGGCCAAGCCCGACGCCATCGTCATGCACCCCGGCCCCATCAACCGCGGCCGCGAGCTTTCCTCGGAGGTGGCGGATTTCCAACGCTCCGTGATTCTGAACCAGGTGGAAAACGGCATCGCCGTGCGCATGGCGGTGCTCGAGAGGATGATTGGATAGCCATGTCGATCCTCATTAAAAACGGCCGCGTCATCGACCCTTCCTCCGCTACCGACCAAATCGCCGACGTGCTCATCCTCGACGGGCGCGTCGCCGGCGTCGCGCCCAATCTGTCCGCGCCTGGCGCCGAGACCATCGACGCCGCCGGCATGATCGTGGCGCCGGGCTTCATCGACATGCACGTGCACTTGCGCGAGCCTGGCTTCGAGCACGCCGAAACCATCGAGAGCGGCTCCCGCGCGGCCGCCGCCGGAGGCTTCACCTCCATCTGCTGCATGCCCAACACCAAGCCGGTGAACGACAATGCCACCGTCACCAGCTACATCGTCGAGCGCGCGCGCGGCCGCGCCGTGGTCAACGTGTTCCCCATCGGCGCCATCACCAAAGGCAGCGCCGGCGAAGAACTGGCGGCCATCGGGGGCATGAAGGCCGCCGGCGCCGTGGCCATCTCCGACGACGGCCAGCCCGTCACCAGCTCGCGCGTCATGCGCCGCGCCATGGAATTCGCCCGCTCCTACGGCCTGCCCGTCATCGACCATTGCGAGGACCTTCTGCTCAGCGCGGGCGGCGATATGCACGAAGGCGCCCAGTCCGTCCGCTGGGGACTGCGCGGCATTCCCGCCGCCGCCGAGGACGTCATGGTGGCCCGCGACCTGCTGCTCGCCCAGTTGACCGGCGCGCGCTGCCACATCGCCCACATCTCCACCCGCAACTCCGTCGCCATGGTCGATTACGCCCGCCGCCGCGGCCTGCCGGTCACCTGCGAAGCCACCCCCCACCACTTCGGCCTCTCCGACCGCGAGATGCCGCCCTACGACAGCAATTTCAAGATGAAGCCCCCGCTTCGCGACCCGGACGACCGCGCCGCCGTCGTCGAGGGCATCGCTTCCGGCGCCATCGACGCCATCGCCACCGATCACGCCCCGCACCCCGGCAGCGAGAAGATGCAGGAGTTCGAGCGCTGCCCCTTCGGCATCATCGGCCTCGAAACCGCCGTCGCGCTGGCCCTCGAAGAATTGGTGCGCCCCGCCAAAATCGCTCTGCACCGGATGGTGGCGCTATTCACCACCGGCCCGGAGTCCGTGATGCGCCTGGGACGTGGTACGCTCGCCCCCGGCGCGCCCGGCGACGTGACCGTCTTCAGCGTGGATTTGCCCTGGACCTACGACGTCAACCAGTCCTTCTCGCGCAGCCGTAACTCCCCCTTCCACGGCCGTACCTTCCGCGGCGGCCCCATGGCCACCGTGGTGAACGGCAAAGTCGCCTGGCGCAGGGACTGACAGGCACAGTGGGGCGGGCCGGGGCACCCACCGTTTTCGTGGGTCCGCCTGCCTTCCTGTTCACTCTTGTCGCAAACCTCCCACGCCCTCCGTTCTCCCCGCGCGCGCCAGCGCCGCGCTGGGCGGGTTATGCAGGTCGAGCGCCTCGATGTCGGCGTACGGAAGCTCTTCGAACTGGATCCAGTTGTAGGGCCGGTTCGCGAACTTGCTCCAGCGCCGTCGCGCCCGCCTATTGCCCCATCCCGAAGCCCAGACTCAATTCCACGCCGTTGACTTTGGTGATGATGCTCTCGGAAAGGTACCCAAAACCCTCCGCCGTCAGCTCCCCGCTCGCCTCTGGAAGCGTGGCGGCGATTTGCGCGATATCGCCGTGCCGCGCTGGCGCCGCCGCCGACATTCCCATCAGGTTCGCCAGCTCGGACCCGGCATGCACCAGCCGTATCAGCCCCGTGTCGCGCGGCTCCGCCAACGGCGGGTTTTCGTGCTTGCCCGCCACTTCCTGCAGCACCAGCGGACAGCCCCACTCCGCCAGCAACCAGCGCCCGGCCTCGCCGTGATCCAGCCCGAACAGGTCCTTCTCTACAGCCAAAATGTCGACTCCCATCTCTTCCCCGGCGATGAGAGCCTCCTCGTAGGACGGAAACACGTTCAGCAGCGCGAGCTGCCCGATGTCGTGGATCAGCCCCGCCGTATAAGCGTTCGACTCGTGAAGGTGCATCGGCCGCGCCAGCCGCTGGCAGATCAGCGCCGTTGCCAGCCCGTGGCGCCAGCAGGCCAGGATGAATCGGTTGGACCGCGTCGGCACAAGCGCCTTTAGGCAGGCCGTCAGCACCAGCGAACTCACCATGTCCGAACCCAGGAAAACGATCGCCTGTAGAACGCTCTCGATCTCCACCCGCCTCCGGAACAGCGGAGAGTTGGCCATCTTCAGCAGTTCCATCGCCAACACCGGGTCGGTCTGCACCAGGGCCGCGAGCTTGCCGAACGGCGCCGACGGATCGCCCGCCATCTTCAGCAATTGCACCGCCACCGGCCGGAAGGGCCGTACGTCGGCTTTCAAGCGGGCCCGCGTCGTATTGGCGGTCGCCGTCATGCGCCGTTCCCGTTAACGCCCGCTCCCTGCGCCGAGGACGCCACCTTCCCCACGATTGCCAATAGCTGGTCCATGTCGAGAGGCTTGGAAAGGTAGTCGTCCATTCCCCAAGCCAGGCACCGCTCCTTCGCTCCCATCATCGCATGGGCCGTCATGGCCACAATCGGTACCCGCCCGCCTTTCTGGCTTTCACGCAGCCGGATCCGGTACGTGGCTTCGAATCCGTCCATCTCCGGCATTTCCACGTCCATGATCACCGCGTCCAGCTTGCGCTCGTCGAGCAGTCTCAGAGCCTCGATGCCATTGCCCGCCGTCACCACCGAGTACCCGTTCTGCGTCAGCACGGCCGAGGTCAGCGACCGGCTGACTTCGTCGTCCTCCACCACCAGAATGGACAGCGCCGCACGATGCGGCCGGATGCGCGCCGACGGTCCCCGCACCGCCGCCTTGGGCGCCGCTCCGGCGTCGAAATGCGCCGTGAAGTGGAAGGCGCTTCCGCGTCCCAATTCGCTCTCGATCCATATCCGGCCGCGCATGCCTTCCGCAATCCTCGCCGAGATGGCCAAACCGAGACCCGTGCCGCCGTATTTTCGCGTGTTGGACCCGTCCACTTGGCGGAACGGCTCGAAAATCAGCCGCTGCTGCTCGGGCGGTATCCCGATGCCGCTGTCCCGTACTACGAAGTGGAACGCCGGTCCGCCCCCCTCCACCGGCTCGCCATACGCCTCGGCCCGGATGAAGCCCTTGGCCGTGAACTTGGCCGCGTTGCCCAGCAGATTCAGCAGCACCTGGCGCAGCCGCGCGGGATCGCCAATCAACGCATCCTGGACCGCTGTATCCACGTGCCAACTCAGATCCAGCCCCTTGCGCATCGCTTCCGGCGCGATCGCGCTCACGGCCCCCGCCATCGTCTCGCGCAGTGAGAACGGCTCCCGCGCCAGCTCCAGATGGCCCGCTTCGATCTTCGAGAAATCCAGTATTTCGTTGATGATCCGCAGCAGCGATTGGGCCGAACTCTCCACCGTCTCCAGATAGTCGCGCTGGTCCGCCGTCAATTGCGTCTGCAGCGCGATCTGCGTGAAGCCGATGATCCCGTTCATCGGCGTGCGGATTTCGTGGCTCATGTTGGCCAGAAACTCGCTCTTCGCCCGGTTTCCCTCGAGCGCCCTCCGTTCCGAATCCGTGATCAGTCTCACCAGCCGCAGACAGATCGCCGCTACTACCAGCAGCAGCAGCGCCGTGCTCCAGGAGAATGCCGCTATCAGTAGCTTCTCCAGCCAGCTTGAACTCTCCGCCACGCTTCGCGTAAAGCTCGCTTCGAGCGGCGTAACCTGCGCGTTGACGCCGTAGATCTCCCCTAGCATCCCCTCCACCGAGGCTTCGTCCGCCGCGCCGGATGCAATCTGGCCGTGAAGGCGCTCGCCGTCTCTCTCGAGCGCCTCGATCCATTCGTCCCCTTCGGCCCATAAGGAGACCGCCTTGTCGATGTGCGGTTCGTGGCGTAAGTAGCGATACAGCCGGAACTCCCCGTCCCGCGCGTCCTGCCCCATTCCGGCCTCCAGGAAGGCTCGGTTGAGAGCCGGCGCATCGTACTGCGGCTGCTCCAGTTCAAGCCGGACCCGGTGGAAAGCCGCCGGCACGCGGATCGCGTCCAGATACGCCCGGTAATCCGCCTCCGATGTGGAATGCGCGTAGCGGTAAAGCGCCAGCGTGGCGTCCTTCTGCGCCTTCGACCACAGCGCCTCGCCCTCGATGCACCCCCGCGTACCCGCCAGCAGATCCATCGATAGCGCGTTGAAGAGCACCCGGCTAAGCACCACGCAGACCAGCGTGCCCCAGATCAACAGCAGGTACATCCGCCTGCCAGGGCTGCTCCCTGACCGCGCCGCGTTCGAGTTGTATCCCAAGGCTTTCACCATCTGCGGTCTTCAACCCGAACACCGCGCCGCACGCTCTCTCTGGAGTTTACGGCCACGCATGGCGAGGCGAGGCTGAATAGCGGCCGGATGGCCGCGACATATTCCTCGGATTCAGCGACGCCTCAAGTTCCATATCGGTAGACGCTGTGGAAATTCGAGTGAAATCCGGCTCGGCGCGGAACCCGATTCCGCCCCGCTGGTGAAAAACGGTGTGGATTCCATGGCCGCCGATAAACGCCGATTCACGCGGATAAGAGAACCTACGTTCCTTTTCTTCATTCATCCGCGTTAATCCGCGTTCATCGGCGGCCAAAAGTCCTTTCCAGCCCCCCGTTACCCAGCCACCCTCTCAATGCTCTCCGCCCCGCAAATCTGCTCCACTTGCGTGCGGAATTCCTTATCCGGCCGGACCTTCATAGCCACGTCCAGCAGCACCGAGAAATCCCGCGGAGCCTCCAGCCGCAGCCGCACCTGCGTATCCCCGGCCTTGCGCCGGAAAAGCTCCTCCAGCGCCTGCGCGCGGTCGGCGCCGTTTTTGCCGTTGCGGCCCAGCCACACGCGAATCGAAATCGCCGTCGGCAGGTCCACCCGCGCGTTCTCCAGCGCCACAATGTCCTGCACCGATACCTTCGTGGCGCCGCCTTCCTCCGGCAGAGCCAGGCCCCGAATCAGCACCGCCTCGTCTTCCACAATCTGCGGCGCCAGCCGTTCGTAGGCCGTCGCGAAAACCAGCGCTTCGATCGACCCGCTGCGGTCCTCGATGGTCATGACCGCCCACGGCTTGCCCTCTTTGTTGCGCTTGCGCGTCACCCCCGTCAGCACCCCGCACAGCGTTACGTCCGCGTTCTTCGCCAGCCCGTCCAGACTGCTGCTGTCGCGCGTCGTCAGCTCCGCCACCTTATCCGCATACCGGTCGAGCGGATGGCCAGTCACCCAGAAGCCCAGCAACTCCTTCTCGCCGGCTAGCTTCTCCTTGGCCGTCCACTCTGGCGCGTTGGGCAGCGGGCCGTGATGCTCCTCGGCCGCCATCATCTCGCCGAATAGTCCCACCTGGCCGCTTTCCCGGTCGCGCTGCGCCCGCGCTCCGCCCTCCATGGCGCTCTCCACTACCTCGAATTTCTGCGACCGCGTCCCTTCGAGCGAATCCATCGCGCCCGCCCGTATCAGGCTCTCGATCATGCGCCGGTTCACCGCCCCCAAATCCACCTTCTCGCAGATCTGGTAGAGCGAATGGAACGGGCCGACTTCCTCGCGCGCCCGCGCAATCGCCTCCACCGCCGCCTGCCCCAGGTTCTTCACCGCGCCCAGTCCGAAGCGGATGGCCTGCCCGTCCGGCGTGAAACTCCACTCGCTGTGGTTCACGTCCGGCGGCAGCACCGTGATCCCCATATCGTGGCATTCGTTGATGTACTTCACCACCTTGGCCGTGTTCCCGGTCTCCGAGGTCAGCAGCGCCGCCATGAAATCCACCGGATAGTGGGCCTTCAGGTACGCCGTCACGAACGCCAAATACGCATACGCCGCCGAGTGCGACTTGTTGAATCCGTAGCCCGCGAATTGCTCCATCAGGTCGAATATCTTCTCGATCTTCTTCTGCGGGAATCCGCGCGCCAGCGCACCCTCCACAAACCGCGCCCGCTGCTTGACCATCTCCTCGAGCTTCTTCTTGCCCATCGCCCGGCGCAGCAGGTCCGCGTCGCCCAGCGAATACCCCGCCAGCCGGTTCGAGATCTGCATCACCTGCTCCTGGTAGACGATCACGCCGTACGTCTCCTCCAGCAGCTCCTTCAATTCCGGCAAATCGTACTGCACCGCGCGGCGGCCCCATTTGCGCTCGATGAAATCGTCCACCATCCCGCCCTGAATCGGGCCCGGACGGTACAGCGCGTTGAGCGCGGTCAGATCCTCCAGACGGCTCGGCTGGTACCGCCGCAGGATGTCCCGCATGCCGCTCGATTCGAACTGAAACACGCCGCTTGTGAACCCCTTGCAGAAGATCGCGTAAGTCTCTCTATCGTCGAGCGGCAGGTCTTCCGGGACGATGTCCACGCCGTGCCGCTTCTTGATCAGCCGCTGCGCATCCTGGATCAGCGTGAGCGTCGTCAACCCCAGAAAGTCCATCTTGAGGAGTTGCAGCTTGTCCAGACCGTTCATATCGAACTGCGTCACAATTTCGTCGCGGTTCGTCTTGTACAGCGGTACCAGTTCCCGCAGCGGCTGCGGCGAAATCACCACCCCCGCCGCGTGCACCGAGCAGTTGCGCGCCAGGCCCTCGAGGCGCAGCGCCACCTGCAGCACGTCCGCCACCCGCGGATCTTTCTTCGATGCCTCGTCGAACCCCGGCTCTTGCTTGATGGCTTCCGCCAGCGAAATATTCAGGACGCTCGGAACCAGCTTGGTGATCCGCTCCACGTCCTGAAACGGCATCTCCAGCACCCGCCCCACGTCTTTGATGGCGGCCCGCGCCCCCAGCGTGTTGAAGGTGATGATCTGCGCCACCTGCTCACGCCCGTATTTCTGCGTGACGTACTGGATCACCTCGCCCCGCCGGTTCATGCAGAAGTCCACGTCGATATCCGGCATGCTCACGCGTTCCGGGTTCAGGAACCGTTCGAAAAGCAGCCCGTATTGCAGCGGATCGATATCCGTGATAGCCATGGCGTACCCCACCAGGCTCCCGGCCGCCGATCCGCGCCCCGGACCCACCGGGATGCCGTTGGCTTTGGCGTAGCGGATGAAGTCCCACACAATCAGAAAGTACCCGGAGAACTTCATCTGCTGGATCATGCGGATCTCGCGCTCCAGCCGCTCGGCGTATTCCGCCAGGTCGTGCTTTAGATATCCCTTCGCGCGCATCCCCTCCAGCCGCGAACGGCGCTTTTCGAAGCCCTCCCGCGCCACGTATTCGAAGAACGTGTCCGCCGAGTGGCCTTCGGGTACGTCGAATTTCGGGAACGGCTCCTTGACCTTTTCGAGCTTGACGTGGCAGCGCTGGGCGATCTCCCACGTGCGGTCCACCGCGTCCTCCAGCTCGCCGAACAACTCCATCATTTCCTCGCGCGTCTTCAGGTAGAAGTCCGGCGTGGACCAGCGCATCCGGTTAGGGTCGTTCATCCCCTTGCCCGTCTGTATGCACAACAGGATCTCGTGCGGCCGCGCGTCTTCCTTGCGCAGATAGTGCGAATCGTTGGTGACCACCAGCGGCAGGCCCGTTTGCTGCGACAAGCGGTTCAGCTCGGGCGTCAGCCGGCGGTCCTGCTCCAGGTGGTGGTCCTGCACCTCCAAGAAGAAGTTCTTCTGGCCGAAAATATCCGCGTAGGTGTGCGCCAGGCGGCGTGCGTCCTCGTGCTTATCCGAGAGCAGCGTCTCCGGAATGTGGCCGCGCAAGCACGCCGACATCCCGATCAGCCCCTTCGAGTGCCGCGCCAGCAAGTCCAGGTCGATGCGCGGCTTGTAATAGAACCCCTCCAGGTAGCCCGTGGACACCAGATCGATCAGGTTGCGGTAGCCCTCCTGGTTTTCGCACAGCAGAACCATGTGGTTGTAACGGTCGCTGTCCGACCTGGTCTTGTGCCCTTGCTGCGACACGTAAACCTCGCAGCCGATCACCGGATGCACCCCGGCTGCTATCGCCGAGTTGTAAAACTTCACCGCGCCGAACAGGTTGCCGTGGTCCGTCATGGCCACCGCCGGCATCTTCCGCTCGACCGTCAGCTTCATGAGCTGATCGATATCGCAGGCGCCATCCAGCAGCGAATAATCGGTGTGGCAGTGCAGATGTACGAACGGCATCGTCGGCAGACTCCTAAACGCGCCGGGGGAGGCTTTGAAATCGGATACCTACATTCTAGCCTAGGGGCGCCCGCCGAGAGGGAGTCTTCCCGGTTCTGACGCGGAAGCCCCAGTGGTCCGCGTCTGAATTCTGTGGGGCAGGCAATCTTGCCTGCAGCCGCCTTTCAGGCGGCTGGACCCGCTGGAAAGCGGGTCCGCGGGCTGTATAGCCCAATGCCCCATAGTTTTTGAACCTCATGATTGCTGCAGAACTCCAGTGGGGCGGACCCCCCGGTCCGCGCGGGTCCCCCTGGACCCGCTCTTCCTTTGGAATCAAGGCTCACGCGGGGGCTTGGCGGACCAGGGGGGTCCGCCCCACAATTTATGCGGAATGTCCGGCTTTGGGAAAACTATGTGGCATTGGCCTGTATAGCTCGCCCCACAAGGCCAAGCATAATCGTTGTTCCGAATTACGCACTGCGCTAGATAGGTTTCGCGATCGGCATCGGAGGAGAAGGTCTCTCGCCGGTCAACCCCGCGCTGCGTCACGTGACAGGGGACGCCCGGCAGAATGCAGCGGTCGCGCCGACGCATATTTCTAAGAGTGGCGACGGATGCGCAGCCCTCTCAAAATGGTCGCGCGGTTCAGGCTGACCCGTTTCCCCCAACGCCATCTGGGGTGAGTTACCCACAATCCCGTTTGTCAGCGATTGACGAACACTGGTATCGCTAAGAGCAATGCAATGAGCCACTTATGTTACCGTTGTGCGATCCGCCGTTCCGCTTCCATGATGTTCCGCAGAATAGCGTTGATGCGGGTCAGATGACCCTCACCCTTCGATCGCAACCACTCGAGTACGCTTGGATCGAGCCTCACACTGACCGGAACCTTCGGCCGAATGTCGCTCAGCCGAACCATTTGCGCCAACTGCTCGGCCGTCAACCGGGGAATGTCGTCGTAGTTGATGTCGGAATCGTCTCCGGCGGCTTGCTTCGCCGCATGACGCTTTACCGAACGCCTCTCCGCTTCACTCCATCTCCTGTTCTTGATATCTTCGGACGTCGTCTTTGTTAGCCCTTCGCGCCGGGATAATGCGGGTGATTTCTTCGCCATCGATTTCCTCCCTGTAAACAGGAACGACGAACGGTACGACTGAGGCATCCGGCCCCAATCGAGCCGCCCCAATCGCGTGCCATCGTTGCTCTCCGGTTTCGTCCACACGGTCTGGACGCACAAGGCAGCGTTCGTCTTCAAAGGCCAGAGCCGCCATTTCGAATGAGACCCGATGCTTTTCCCGGTTGAGCCGGTTCTTCTCTTCATCCCACTCGTAGCACGTGTAGAGATGGCCCACGCGGCGAACTTGGATGAATCCCCGTGTTTCGCGCCTGTGCCGCAATTCAGGCGCGGCCCGCTGTTCTTGCCGACCTGTTGATGAAGTTCTGATCGGGACAAGTACTCCGTGCGCCACTCCCGGACTGCGCTCAACTAAGCGGCATTTCGTCGTCCCGTCCGGCTCGGCGGTTGGTCTTGGGCAATACCCGACAAAACAACCGGCTCGCGGTCGGGGAATTCGGCAACCAGGGAAAGGCTTCCGCCCATGGCCTCGACGGTCTTTCGCAGGGTGGATAGCAACAGATCGCTGCGCTTTTCCAGGCGTGAAACACCATCCTGGGTGATGCCCAATTTCTTGGCCATCCGAACCTGCGTTAGCTTCCGCGCATGGCGCAGTTCGCGCAAAGTCATCTCCTCGGCAATCAGCGCGGCGGCGCGAGCCTCGACCCTCTTGCGCTGCGCTCCTCCAAGTTTCCTGATCTTGTCTTCCACGTTGGTGGGCATGGTCATCCCCTTTCCTTTTTCATTCTGGCCAGATGAGCGTCGAAGCGGGCATCCGCCTTGCGGATCAACTCGCGGTAGAACCGCCTTTCGCCGCCCCCCGATTTATCTCCCGCAACCAGCAGGATTGCTTTGCGCTCGGTATCGAAAGCGAATGCGACCCTCCACGCTCCATCCGCCGCGCGAAAACGCAGTTCCTTCATATTTGCGTGGCGCGAGCCGTTCAGCGTGTCCACGCGCGGCCGTCCCAACTGCGGCCCAAAATGCTGAAGGAGACGGGTCAAGGCCAGCAACTCAATCCGCACGTCCTCATGCAGTTCGTCGAACTCCGGTTCAAACTCATCGCCAATTTCGACGGCCCAGTTCACTCTTACAATATGGCATAAACTCCATATATGTTGTCAAGTACATATTGACCGCGTTCATACCGGGGCATTTCGGGGACAGGCTACGAAACTCTCAACAAATCAGCCACGGGAGCTTGGGAGTTTCGTAGCCTGTCCCCGAAACCGAAACTTGTCGCATGTGTAGACAGGCTCTTCTCCGCGCAGTCTACCACCGTGACATAGAAGGAACGTGAGCGCGAGTCCCGCTGACCGTAGCCGCATTACGTCTTAGTTTGTAACGCCGCGAATGGTTGTGGCCGGATATGTGGGCTTCAATTCCACAATCGTCACGGCATGGTTTCATATGCTACCGCGACACCCCGCGCTTGAGCCTCTTTCTTGAAGACCCGCGCCCGTGCGGGATAGCCAACGACAAGGTGGTCCCTCGACACCCAGCGCACCGTCACAGCCATTTCCTTTACCGCACCGTGGTCGTCGTCTGCAACAAAAAGGTTTCCCCCGGACGAATGCGGCAGCGGCTCATTGGCAGACAGAACGGAAACTTGACTGCTGAAGCCGGATGTTGCGCCACAGGAACGGTCGAAGATGACGGCCCGTTTGTTCGTGCCGGGTGAGGATGACTCCGTGAGGATCGTGTTCTCGCAAGGGTCCACGCAGGACAGCAGCGTCAGCGTTAAGGCTACGGCGGGGATCAAGCGCAAGGCGCTCAACGGGAACACTGCCCATCGTAGCAGGCCATCGTGGTCTTGAGATTGTAGGAAAAGTGACCTGAAGTGGAACGCCGCCCGTCTCGCGGCTCGCGGGCGGTGCGCGGCCGCCTGATCCCCCGCTTCGAGAAGAAGATCCCGGCCACCCGCGCCCGCATCTGGGCCGAAGAATCCGCCGTCCAGCCGGAACGCCCCCGGCTTGCCCTGTCTCCCAACTCCGTTCACAACCTATCTTGCCTTGATAACAAAGCACTTAATCAAAGCGCCCACACCCTGATGGTCTACCCTTAGAATTGGGATAAGATGCCTTCACCCGGACCGACAGCCTCCTCGCGCGCCAATCGCGAATTGCGCATTTGCCAATCGAACCCATCCGCTGCCCCTGCGTTTTGTGATGCTTCCGAACAGATTGGCTTCGTTCCAGCAAATCTCGAAACGCAAGCGTTCCACCCGGCTTGGTGATCGAATCCGGCTTCGTTTCGGGCGTTTCCGAAAGCTGATCGCTGAAGGCTGACGGCTGATGGCTATTCCCGTTAACATCTAACCATGAGGCCGCTACCATGATCGGCATCCCAACATGAAACTCGCCAACTGCATCGGCCGCCTTGGAGGCGAGTCGGCCTTCGACGTCCTCACCCGCGCTCGCGCCCTCGAAGCCACCGGCAGAAGCGTCATCCACCTCGAAATCGGCGAACCCGATTTCCCCACGCCCCCCCACATCGTCGAAGCCGCCAAGCAAGCGCTCGACCAGGGTTGGACGCACTATGGCCCCACCGAAGGCCTCCCCGAGTTGCGCCAAGCCATCGCCCAGCATGTTTCCCAAACGCGCGGCATTCGCGTCGGCCCGGAGAATGTCTCCGTCACCCCCGGCGCCAAGCCCATCCTCTTCTTCACCATCCTGGCGCTGGTCGAGCCGGGCGACGAAGTCGTCTACCCCGATCCCGGCTTTCCCATCTATGCCTCCATGATCCGCTTCGCCGGCGGCGTGCCCGTCCCCATGCCGCTCGAGGAAAGCCGCGGCTTTTCCTTCGACCTGAACCTCTTCCGCGATCGTCTCTCGGATAAGACCCGGCTGGTCATTCTCAATTCGCCCAACAATCCCACCGGCGGCGCCATCCCGCGTTGCGACATGGCCGAGATCGCCACCCTATTGCGTGAGCGCGACCTCATGGTGCTCAGCGATGAAATCTACGCCCGCATCCATTACGGGGAGGAAGCGACCGTTTCCATCGCCGCTTTCCCCGGCATGGCGGAAAAAACCATCCTAATGGACGGATTCTCCAAGACTTACGCCATGACCGGGTGGCGCCTCGGCTACGGCGTCATGCCCATTCGCCTCGTCGAGGCCGTCGCCAGGCTGATGGTCAATTCCAATTCCTGCACCGCCGCCTTCACCCAGCGCGCCGGCATCGCCGCCCTCATCGGACCGCCGGACAGCGTCACCCATATGGTGCGCGAATTCCACCGCCGCCGCGATGCCTTTTGCCAGGGCCTCAATCAGGTTCCGGGTTTCCGCTGCGGGCTTCCCGCCGGCGCCTTCTACGCTTTCCCCAACGTCACCGCGACGGGCATGGATTCGAGGCGCCTGGCGGATTTTTTGCTGAACGAAGCCGGCGTCGCCTGCCTGGATGGCGCCGCGTTCGGCCCGCACGGCCGCGGCTTCCTGCGCTTCAGCTACGCCAACTCGATGGCCAATCTCATGGAGGCCGTCGAGCGGATCAGGAAGGTCGCGTCCCACTGGACGCCGGTGATCCCATGACCGCCCCGCCGCCCATGGAGCGCATCTATCGCCGCCGCGCCTCGCGGCGCTGGCGCGACCGTCTGCGCCGCCTCCTCGAACCGCCCGCGCCCTTGGTGATGAACCCGGCCGAGCCCCACGACTTTCCCCTGGGACGCTGGAATCTCTGCATCGGCGGCGCCGGCCGCGTCGTCGAAGGCTGCGTCAACCTCGACCTGTTCCCCATGCCCGGCGTGGATGTAGCCGCCGATGCCGAGCGCCTGCCTTTTCCCTCCAACCTTTTTGCGCGCGTCGAGTGCGACGCCGTCCTCGAGCACGTCCGCGATCCCGAGCGGGTCATGCGCGAAATCGAACGCGTACTCGCCCCCGGCGGCTACGCCCACCTGGTGACTCCGTTCTGCCATCCGTTCCACGCCTACCCCAGCGACTACCGCCGCTTCACTCTCGATGGATTGAAGCTGCTCGCCGGCCGCATGGAAGTCGTGGCCGAAGGTTGGCGCACCGGCCCCACCGCCACCCTTCTGGTCTTCGTCCTTGAGTACGTCAAGTTGTGGTTCCCCTGGCGCGCCTGGCGCGTCGTTTCGCACGGCCTCCTCGGTTGGGCGCTCTTCCCACTCCGCTACCTCGACCTCATCCTGCTCCGCTCCCCCCGAGCTGCCCGCATCGGCAACCACTGCTACCTCTGGCTCCGCAAACCCGGATGAAGACACTGTGGGGCATGCCGCCGGCCGGTTGCTTGCCAGGGCGTTCCCTGGCGATCCCTGCTAAAATCTCGCTTCGGTCGAAAAGGGGAAAAGTTTCCATGAAAAAGATCGTTCTGCTCGGCATCGTCGCCGCCGTAGTGCTTTCCGCGCAGGAGTTTAACCACCCGCCCGGCATGTACCCTGGCGCCCCCAAGGAAGACTTCGCGCCCGCCCTGGTTCCGGACGCCGCCACTTACCGCAACCTGGCGCTGCACCGGCCCGCCTACCATTCGAGCGCCGCCGACTACAATCAAACCGCCCAGTTGGTTACCGACGGCATCAAGGAAACCTCCCTGCCGCGATCCACCGTGGTCACCACCAGCGCCCCGCAAGCGGCCCTAGGCGGGTTGGTCGGCGGACCCCGCGGCGGCGTGACCGTTAGCGGCGCCCACCCCTGGGTCCAGTTTCAGTTGCTGGGCGGCCCCGCTCCGCTTGAGATCGACCGCCTCGAACTTAACGCCGCCAATGGGGCAGGCAGATTCGGCCGGGGCCCCGCCGCCGCCCCCGCTCCGCCCGCCACCGGCGGCTGGAGCGTGGTGGTTTCCGGTTCGGACGACGGCCAAACTTGGAAGGAACTGGGCCGCGCCTCGGGCGATACCCCTCCCGCCGCGCAGTTCCGGCCATCGGTCCCGTTCACCGCGCCTTCCCGCAACCGCTTCCTGCGCGTCGCCCTCGAAGCCCCCAGCGTGACCACTTGGCGCGTCGCCGAGGCGCTCTTCTTCGACCACAACGCCCGCGTGTTCTCCGATGGCCAGCGCAGCTTCAGCAGCTCCTGGATCTCCGCCACCCAGGGCGAAGAATGGGTCTACGTGGACCTCGGCGCGGTCTGTTCCTTCGACCGCGTGGCCCTGTTCTGGCTGCGCCGCGCCGCCGGCGGCGCCATACAGACCTCCGACGATGCCGCCACTTGGAAGACCTTGCAAGCCCTGCCCGCCGCCTCCGGACTGAATGACGATATCAAGCTGGCCCAGGCTGCCAAGGCGCGCTACGTGCGCATCCTCATGACCAAGCCGTCCGAGGGAAACTACGCCCTGAGCGAACTCGAAGTGTGGGGCCGCGGCGGTTTCGTGGCGCAACCCAAGCCCGCCCCCGCGCCGCGAGCCGATGGACGCCTGCATCTGGCCGGCGGCGCCTGGCGCATCGAGCGCGATTCCTTGGTCGCGGCCAGCGGCGAGACTCTCTCCAAGCCCGGGTTCCAGGACAAGGATTGGGTCGTAGCCACCGTTCCGGCCACCGTGCTTTCGAGTTACTGGAACGTCGGCGCCCTTCCCGATCCGAATTTCGGCGACAACCAACTTCAGATTTCAGACTCGTTCTTCTACGCCGATTTCTGGTATCGCGACGAGTTCACCGTCCCGGCGGCCGACGCCGGCAAACGCTTGTGGCTGAACTTCGACGGCATCAACTGGAAGGCCGACGTGTATGTCAACGGCTCGAAAGTGGGCCGCATCGAAGGCGGCTTCATGCGCGGTAAGTTCGATGTCACGGCGCTCGTCCGCCCCGGCGCCAGGAACGCCCTGGCCGTTCGCATCGAGAAGAACGCCACCCCGGCCGCGGTCAAAGTTGCCACTATGCAGAGCACCGGCCCCAACGGCGGCATGTTGGGCGCCGATAATCCCACCTACCACGCCTCCATCGGATGGGACTGGATCCCCACCATTCGCGGCCGCAACACGGGCATCTGGGCCGACGTCTATCTGACCACCAGCGGCCCGGTATCCGTCGAGAATCCGCTGGTGACCACCACCCTGCCGCTGCCCGTCACCACCAGCGCGGACGTTGTTATCTCAGCCACCCTCGCCAACCATGACAAGTCCCCAGTCTCTGGGACGCTGCGCGGCAAGTTCGGCGCGGTCGCGTTCGAACTGCCGGTGACCATCGAAGCCGGCGCCGAAAAGACCGTCAAACTGGATCCGTCCACCACCCCGGCCCTGCGCGTCGCCAATCCCAAGCTGTGGTGGCCCGCTGGATATGGCGATCAGAACCTCTACCCCGTGGAACTGAGCTTCGTTACAGCCGCGAAGCAAGTTTCGGATACGAAAACGTTCCAAGCCGGCGTGCGCCAGTTCACTTATAGCGAAGACGGCAACTCCCTGCGCATGTGGATCAACGGCCGGCGCTTCATTCCGCGCGGCGGCAATTGGGGCTTCCCCGAATCCAATCTGCGCTACCGCGCTCGCGAGTACGATGCCGCCGTCCGCTACCACAAGGAAATGAACTTCACCATGATCCGCAATTGGGTGGGGCAGACTGGCGACGACGCCTTCTACGACGCCTGCGACAAATGGGGCATCGTGGTCTGGCAGGATTTCTGGCTGGCGAATCCGTCGGACGGCCCCAGCCCGGATGACAACGACATGTTCCTGCGGAACGCCAAGGACTACATCTTGAAGATCCGCAACCACGTATCCATCGGTCTCTATTGCGGCCGCAACGAGGGAGTGCCGCCCAAGCCCCTCGACGATGGATTGCGCCAGATGACCGCCGAGTTGCATCCCGGTCTGCACTACATCCCCAGTTCCGCCGACGATAACCAGCAGGGCGGCGGAAGCTACGTCGTCACCGGCCACGGCCCCTACCAGGCTCAGTCCGTCAAGCGTTATTTCACCGACCGCGCCACGCCCAAAATGCATAGCGAGATGGGCATGCCCAACGTCCCCACCATCGAGAGCCTGAAGCTGATGATTCCGCAAGCTTCGCTGTGGCCGCAGAACATCATGTGGGGATTGCACGATTACACCCTGGCCGGAGCGCAGGCCGGAGCGTCGTTCAACGGCATTATCGATAACACCTACGGCGGCGCCAAGGACGTGAACGAATGGGACGCGCTGGCGCAGTTCGTGAATTACGACGGCCACCGCGCCATGTTCGAGGCGCAGAGCAAGAACCGCATGGGCTTGCTCATCTGGATGAGTCACCCCGCGTGGCCCTGCATGGTGTGGCAGACCTACGACTATTACTTCGAGCCGACCGCCGCCTACTTCGGAATGAAGAAAGCCTCCGAGCCGCTGCACGTCCAGTGGAACGCCGCCACCGACAATCTCGAAGTGGTGAACTATAGCGGCGGCAATGCCACCGGACTGACCGCGTCGGTACAGGTGCTTAACATGGATGGCGCCGTGAAATGGGAGAAGACCGCCACCGTCGACAGTCCCGAAGACAGCGTCCGTGCGCCCATCAAAATCGAGTTTCCGCAAGGCCTCACTCCCACCCATTTCATCCGCCTGAAGCTCACGCGCGGAACTCAACTGGTCTCGGAGAACTTCTACCTGCACGGCGTGCAAGAAGATAACTTCAAGGCCGTCCGCAACCTGCCCAAGGTCAACCTCGAAGCCACCACGCGCGCGGTCCTGCAGGCGGGTAACTGGGTTCTCACAACCGAGCTGCATAACCCATCGGCGCAGCCCGCTCTGATGGTGCGGCTGAAAGTGGTCCGCGACAAGATCGGAGACCGCATTCTGCCCGCGATCTACAGCGACAACTACGTCGCCCTGATGCCCGGCGAGCGCCGCACCATCCGCACGGAACTGGCCAGCGCCGACGCTCGCGGGGAACGCCCGCGCATGGCGATCGAGGGCTTCAACACCGGCGAGGTGAAGGAGGCGGCCAGGACGCAGCAATAGAGTCCGATGTGGCTCAGCAGGGCCGCAATCTGCGCCGTAGTATCGCCAAGCCGAGAAGCCCCGTCCCCAACAGGGCGTAAGCGTCCGGCTCTGGCGTCGACGTCTCATCGACTTGATTGATGCATTCCACCGCATTGCCCACGATCCCGCAGGATTGACCCGTGGTCGGATCGGGCGTCGGGAAGAGCGGGACTGGGTTTATGTTTCCGTAGCCGCCGGGGTCGGCCCCTCCCCCGGAGCCGGTCAGAGTGGGAGGCGGAAGCGTGCCGGTTGGAATCCCTCCGCCGCTGCTGGTAGTGAAGGGAGGTCCGCCGGTAGGCGTTGTGAATGTCGCTCCGAAGCAGGCGATTCCGGCTGGTGGGCAAAAGGCGGAATGGTAGATCAACTCGATGCTGTCGAATTGGCTCGCGTCCCAGGTTCCGTTGAAATCGACAAACTGCCCGCCATTGTTCAAGTTGAAAAGGTCGCCCAGGGCCCAGCTTTCCGAGCCGCCGGCGCCGAAGATATTCCAGTTCGCGTTGATGCTGGCCGGAAGCGCCACATCCGCGTAGTCCGTGACCGGCATGTCAAGCGAGACCACCGGCAGGATATTCATGTAGAAGGCCTCGCCGTCGGCCAGGCCCGAGACGAAGTTGGCGGATGGGTTGAACGTGTTCGCGACGTTGCCGCCGGCGCCGCCGACCAGCGTTTGCGGGTCCGAAGCGGAATATGTCTGGCTCGTGCTATACCAGACCAGATCCTGGTTGGTCACCACGGGGTTGGCCGTTACCACCTGATCCAGCCGGGTTCCCACATTGAAGCCGACCGACGCGCTGGCCACTGTCGCGCAGACAATGAAGCAAGCTTGGGCTTGTACTCCGAACGTCGCCGACGCGCCGGGGCCTGAAACGGTTTGGGAGTCTATGACCGGGGCCCCTGTATTCAGGCCCGCCGCGAGATTTTGATTGATGCCGGGGCTGAACAGGTTCGCGTTGAACAGGTTGGTCGAACCACTGAAGGGACCTATGTTATACACGAACTGGCTATTCAAGTTCCCCGAGGCGGCCGGCGCCCCTGTCAAAGAGCCCGTCCAGTTGGAAACGTATCCCAGATTCAGGATTGTGGAGCCGGACACAAAGGCTTCTCCATTGGTCACTGTGGGAAGATTGAAAGCCGTTTGGCCCCCGGTGGTCACACCCAACGAGCCTCCGGCTACGCTCGCCGAAGCTGTGATCCCCAGGTCGCTCCACGGGAACGGTCCGGCGCTCACGCCGAACGAAGAAAATCCGGCCGCCGCCGTGCCATTGGTCGAGACATCGATACTACCCGCGCGAATCGAAAGCGCACAGCAGAGTGCCACAATTGCCGCCATGATAGAACGCATCGGAACCCCTCCCTCAATAGACAAATCTTGGGACGAGTATACATCCGAAAGCCGGAATCGCGCCCTCTATTTGAGACTCCGCGGCGCAAGGTCGTACTGGTAGTAACGCGACAGCCTGCGCCGCCCTTATGGATTCCGGGCGGGGGCCGTCAGCAAACCCCTGGAGCGCATCCAGCTTCGCAGCAGCGGCGTCCATTGGCCCAAAGACTCGTCGCCCAAAGCCATGCCGGCGCCATGCGCGCCGTTCTCGAAGAGGTGCATCTCGGCGGGGACTTTGGCCTTGCGCAACGCCAGAAAAAAGCGGACGCTGTTTTCGACGGGCACGGTCGAGTCGTTGGCGGTGTGGAACAGGAACGTGGGCGGAGTCTGCGGCGTGACCCGCAGTTCGTTGGACAAGTCTTCGATGAGCTTGGGGTCGGGATTGGCGCCGAGCAGCATCTGCACCGAGCCGGCGTGCGCGATGGCCGGGTCGAAAGAGATCACGGCGTAACACAGGATCAGGAAATCCGGACGGCTGCTCACGCGGTCGATCGGATCGGCGGCGGCGGGGTTGCCGTCGTCGTAATGCGTCCCGGCGGTGGATGTCAGATGGCCGCCGGCGGAGAAGCCCATCATGCCGATGCGGCCGGGCGTCACGCCGAATTCCCGCGCGCGGGCCCGCACCGTGCGGATGGCGCGCTGCGCGTCGCCCAGTTCGATGGGGTGGTGGTAACGCGGGCCCAGACGGTACTTGAGGACAAACGCGGAGACGCCCATGGCGTTGAACCAGTAGGCCTCCTGCCGCCCTTCATACGAGCCTGCCAAGTGGCTATAGCCGCCGCCCGGCGCGATCACGACGGCCGTGCCGTTGGGGCGCTGCGGGGCGAGGTAGACCGCGATGGTCGGAATATCGGCGTCGTCGTTGCCGAGCGCGCCGGGAGCGCCGTTCTCCCACAGGGGCAGAATCTGGCCTTCCGTGAAAGCCGGCGCGGCCGGCTGAGCGAACGCCCAGCCGGCCGACGCGGCGAGTAACGATGCGGCCGCGATCAGTCTCATGTTCGGCTAATTCGCCGAAAACACGCGGTACGATCCGTGGGTCAACGGCACCTCGAAGGTGGTGGTCGGCGCCGCTCCGCCCCGTCCGCCCCGTCCGCCCATGCCGGCTGCCGGCGCCTGGCCGGTCAGTTCCTGGCCCGTCACCAGGTCGTGCAGCTTCGTGATGCGCGCGTCGGTAACGACGCGGGCCGTAACCGGGTTGTCGTTGAACGACTCGACGATGAACGTGTTGTTGTCGTAAGCGAAGAGGCTGACCATGGCGGGGGCGTCCAGGCGGACGAACATGTCCTTGGCCAGGACGTTGCGGATGGGGGTCAGCACGCCCTGCGGATAGTTGTACAAGTCGCCTTGGGCCTGCGGGATGGTCAGAACGTACAAGAGCCCCTTGGAGTATTTGGTGGAGAGCAGAATCGGCGTTCCCGAGGTTCGGTTGTTTGCGGTGAAGGCGGTGACCACCTCCCAGGAATCGTTGGTGGCGTAGCGGATCTCCGGCAGCAGGATGGGCTCGTCCAGCTTGGCGCCGCGTCCGCCGCGCCCGCCGAACTCCCGCGTAGCCACGGTCTGGCCGGTCGATTCGAGCTCGACGATGTCCTCGATGCCTTTGCCTTGCAGGGCCTTGAGCAGGCCGGAGGTAATGACCACCGTCTTGCCGTCCACAAGCTGCTTCTTGATCTTGGAGACGATGGCGGGATCGAACTTGGCCTGCTCCGTGAGCAGGATGGTCTTCTCCTCGGCCGGAAACTCGGGGACGATGTCCATGGGAATGCCAACCATGCCCAGGTAACTGGGCAGGAAGTCTTCGCCCGAGGAGTGGAAGGGCTTGTAGCTCTTCACGCCGATGGGCTTGCCTAGCTTGCCGATGAAGCGGTCGACCTGCTCGAAGACCGGACCGGCCAGCTTGGCCGCGCGCGAATCCGGCGTGACGGTTCCATCGGCGTTGGTGGTGGGCGAATAGATCGCGCCGATATTGAAGATGGTAAGCTCCCGCGCTTTGGCGAAAAGCGTGAGCCAGATCTGTTCCTCAAAGCGGAAAGGCGTGTTCATGCCGCCCTGGTCCACCCATCCGCCGGCGTTGCCGCCCGGCTTGAGGTTCTCGAAATACCGCACGATGGAATAGCCGTGGTACTGCTGCAGGTGCTGGTTGCCGGTGGGGTCGCGGGTTTCCGTCCCGGTATAGATCTTGTCGAAGATCTTGGGCTCGGTCTCGAGGTTGAACCCGAGGTTCTGAAAATGGTCGTACCAGTTCGGATATTTGACGATGACCTTGACCTTGGGATTGACGGCGCGGGCCGGGCCGAGAATCAGATTGCGCGCGGCGTCGTCCATCTGCGCCAGCCGGAACTGGGTCCAGCTCTGGCTGCCCTTGGCGGCGATATCGCTATCGGCCTTGCAGTCGGTGAAGAAGAAATCGTCCAGGATGAACTCGTCGAAATTCCGCGCCGTGAACTCGACCACGTCCTTGAGCTTCTGGCGAAGCACGGGGTCGGAGTAGCAATAGGTCTGGAACTGGTTGGCCTCGCTGACGGTCACCGTGATGCCGCCGGAAACCTTGACGCCCTTGCTCTGGAAAAACTTCTTGGCCGCGTCGAGCGTGGCCTGATCGACCACTACCAGGTCGCGATGCGTCTCCAGGTAGATCTTGTCGACCTTCATGTACTTGGAGATGGCCGCCCAATGGCTTTCGAGCCACGCGGGGTCGTTCATATGCTGCGTCTCGTAGACGCGGCTGTAGAGGGCGACGTCGAAGTTCTGATAGTTGTTGCCTCCCGCGACGGCGGCGGAAGCGGCCAACAGCGCCAAGCCAATCAGGCGAAAATGCGGAGTATGGGTGCGTTTCATCGGTGGATTCTCGGATAAAGCTCCCCCTGAGGATAACGCATGGCGCGCCCGACGGGCACGCCGCCGATGGGCATTTGATGGCGCGGGCGCTCATCTGATAAACTGAAATCTCCGTGGCCAGGTAGCTCAGTTGGTAGAGCGCAGCCCTGAAAAGGCTGGCGTCGGCGGTTCAACTCCGTCCCTGGCCACCACCTGCATTACATTCGAACCAGCCACGTCAATTCCGCCCGAGACCTTGAAAACTCTCCCGGGCGGTTTGTCCTCTGGCGTCAGTACCAACTGCTTGATGTGCTTCATGAGCGCCGCCTTGGCGGTCGGCGCGTCCCGCCGCAGCAGGCTGCGCAGTTGCAT
>Ga0182027_10001804_pt1 | contig 35020 bp, 32 predicted proteins | sample 712E1DmetaG_FD_121300 | JGI IMG/M metagenome (GOLD analysis project Ga0182027, IMG submission 121300) | Permafrost microbial communities from Stordalen Mire, Sweden - 712E1D metaG (Illumina Assembly) | ecosystem: Environmental > Terrestrial > Soil > Wetlands > Permafrost | place: Sweden...
CAGTCTGCGGCGCGGACGCGAAACCGTGGGCGATCTCGATCTGCTGATCACCGGTCCGGAGGCGCGCGCCGCGCTCGATGCGTTCGTCGCGTACAAGGGCGTCACCGAGGTGCTCGGCCACGGGGAGAATAAGGCCAGCGCCAAGGTGGGGCGCGAAGGTCTGCAGGTGGACGTGCGCGCGCTGCCGCCGGGCAGCTTCGGCGCCGCCATGCAGTACTTCACCGGCAGCAAGGACCACAACGTCGCCATCCGCACGCGCGCCGTGAAAATGGGGCTGAAGCTCAGCGAATACGGCCTGTTCCGCGTGGACGGCGAGTCCAAAGTGGCGGGCGAAACCGAAGCCGGCGTTTACGAAGCGCTCGGCTTGGCGTGGATTCCGCCGGAACTGCGCGAGAACCTCGGCGAAATCGAAGCCGCGGCGGAGGGCCGCCTGCCGTCGCTCGTCGAGCTGCCGGATATCCGCGGCGACCTGCACATGCACACCACCGAAACCGACGGCCGCGCCTCGCTCGAAGAGATGGCCGCGGCCGCGCGCGAACGCGGTTACCAGTACATCGCCATTACCGACCATTCGAAGGCCCTGGCCATGGCCAACGGCCTCGATGAGAAGCGCGTGGTGAAGTTCGCCCGTCGCGTGCGTCAGCTTAACGCCGATGGCTTGGGCATCCGCATCTTCTCCGGCCTGGAGTGCGACATCCTCAAGGACGGCGCGCTCGACTTGGCCGGCGACGCCCTGGCGGAACTCGACCTCGTGATCGGCAGCGTGCACAGCCACATGAATATGGAATCCGCCGAGATGACGGACCGGCTGTTGCGCGCCCTCGATTCCGGGCGCCTGCGCATCCTGGGCCATCCCACCGGCCGCCTGTTGCTGCAACGCGAGCCGTTTCCCTTCGATTTCGACCGCGTGGTGACGGAGGCCGTCCGCCGCGGCGTCTGGCTCGAGATCAACGCCAGCCCCGAACGCCTCGACCTCAACGCCACCAATATTAGAACGGCGAAAGCCAAAGGCGCGCGCTTCACCATCTCCACCGACGCGCACCATCCCCAGCACCTGGCCGGAATGCGTTACGGCGTGACCACCGCGCGCCGCGGCTGGCTGGAAGCCGCCGACATCGTGAATACGCTGCCCTTGGACCGCTTCGCCAAAGCCCTCGAAAAATCATGAAAATCACTAGCTCGAAGGAAGTCTACAAGTGCCGGCTGTTCTCCGTGACGGAGGACGAAGCCGTCGATCCCAAGACCGGATTCGCCATCAAACGCTCGGTGGTGCGCCACGCCGGCTCGGCCGTCATGATGGCGGTCGACGAGAAGAAGCGCATCCTGCTGGTCCGCCAATACCGTCTGCCGGCCGCCAAGTACCTCTGGGAATTGCCCGCCGGAAAGGTCGATCCCGGCGAGAAGCCCCTCCAGGCCGCCAAGCGCGAACTGGCCGAGGAGACCGGCTACAAGGCGCGCACGTGGAGCAAGCTCGCTTCGTTCTGGGCCAGCCCCGGGTTTGTGGCGGAGCGCATGACCATCTACCTGGCCACGGATCTCACCGCCGGCGTCGCCACCCCCATGGACGACGAACGCATCGAAGCGCGCTGGTTCACGCGCAAAGAAGTCCGCGAGATGATCGCCGCCGCCAAGATCGAAGACGCCAAGACCATGATCGGTTTCCTGCGCTGGCAAGAATCGCTGCGGAAAGGGTGACTGGGGCAAAATGGCTTTATTGTCCCAGCAGCTTGGCGATCACATCGCCGGCGCTGTAGGAAGCCGCCCCGTTAGTCAGGAAACTGGCTACGCCGGCCAGGCAATCGCCACACGTCACCAGCCCTGGCTCCACGTAGTTGCCCGCTTGAATCTGCGACAGCCCGATGTTCGCCAACAGCGCGTTGCAGAGGCACTTGCGGCCAGTCGCTTTCTCGGCGTTCCCGCCCTTCGCGATGTAAGCCGCGGCCGGCTCGGCGGCGCATCGGTGATCCAACCGGCCGGAGGGCAGGCGATAAGTCTCCCGCAGGTACCCCAGATCGCAGACGCGCGGGCGGACGGCGTAGACCGAGGCCTCCCCCACCGTGCCCGGCAGGGACACCGTCTTGAATGGGAATCCCGTCGGGGAAGCCAGCGGGTCGGTGAAAACCCGCGACTCTCCCGCCACGACGCTCGCTAGGATGTCGCGCTTGTAGTCCTCCCGTAACGCCGATTCCGCGCACAGCGCGAATGGCGTACCTACCTGAATCCCCGCCGCGCCCGCCGCCAGAGCCTCGCGCAGCCCCTGCGGCGTTCCATACCCCCCGGCCAGCCAGAACGGAACGCCCAATTGCCTGAGCTTCGCCAGATCCACTGCGTCGCGCTCGCCATAGACCGGTTCGCCGGATTCGCTCAACGGAGCATTCCCGCGCGGCGAGGCATTATGCCCGCCGGCCGTCGGGCCCTCCACCACCAAGCCATCCACCCGGCCGTTGGCCTTCTTCAACATGGTCGTGGCCAGCGTGTTCGATGCGATGATGGCCAGGAAGCGCGGCCGGGTCAGCGGCGGCAGGTCGGTTTCCATGTAGTCGCGCGGAATGAACCGCACCGCGGCCGGCTCGCTCTTTTCCGCTCCCGCCACATGCACAGGGTAGACCGCCGGCTCGTGCCGCGCCAGGCAATCGAGCGCGCCGGGGATCCGCAGCGGAATGCCGGCGCCCATCAGGATGTACTCGGCGCCGGCCAGCATGGCGCCGTAGAGCGATGGCAGATGGGGAATCTGGACCTTCTCCAGATAGTTCACGCCCACCGGGTTCCCATGGCCCTCGCGCGCCAGCGTCACCTCCACGTAGTTGGCCACCATGCACAGCTCTCGCCGCTCGGCCGGACCGTCGCAGTTGTGCATGGCGAGCTGCTTGTAGGGCTTCCCGCGAGCTTTGCCGCCTGGAATGAAATACTTGCCCCAGACGCGCTCCGCCATGCCTCGGAACGGAAAGCTCTCCAGGCCGCGCCGCATATTGCCGCCGCGGTCGCCATCCTGAAGCCGGCGCGCGAATACCTGATCCAGGGCCGTTCCGGAAACCACGCCCAACTGCCCCAGCCGGGCCACTGCCCGCGCCAGCTTCCAGTCGGATACGCCCACCCCCAAGCCGCCCTGGATAATTGTGGGTTGAGCCTTCATGTTCAACCCAATTCTCGCACGGGGCGCCGCCATGAGCGATCGAGCAGGCGGTTTGCCCGCCGTCAGGGCGCTAGTTGTATAGATTCGGCGCCCCCGGCGGACGGGCCTTCCATCGGCGATGAATCCATAGCCATTGGTCGGGATACTCCCGCACGGCGCGCTCCACGGCCGCCTGTATGATTTGCGTGTCTTCGGCCACGCCGCCGGTCAGATCGAGCGGCGGGTAGAATTTCAGCCGGTACCGCCGCTCGGCCTCGATCCACACCGCAAAGCCTGGGATTACCGTGGCGCCCGTGTGCGCGGCCAGCTTCGCGAACGCCGAGCCGCAGCGCGCTTGCATCCCGAAGAAATCGACGAAAACGCCCTGGTCGAGCTGCGAATTCTGATCGACGAAGATCCCCACGACGCCATTGCCCTTGAGGCCCTCCAGCATGGACCGCACGAACTCCTTCTTGCCGATCATCCGGTTGCCGGCTATCTCCCGGCGACGCTGCACCAGACGGTCGATCAACGGATTATCGAGCGGACGCACTACCACGCTCATATTCTCTCCGCACAGCAGCGCATGGCCCACCCCGCTGAGTTCCCAGTTGCCCAGGTGCCCACTGGCGATCAGGACGCCGCGCCCACGGCGCTTAGCCTCCTCGAAGTGCTCAAAGCCGTCGTACTCGATCCACTCTCTTACGTTCCGCCGGTTGATGGATGGCAGCCGGGATGCGCCCACCAGCAGACGCGCCACCGACCGGAAGACGCCTTCGGCGATGCGCTCCCGTTCCGCCAAGCTCAACTCGGGAAGCGCCATTTCGAGGTTCCGCATGGCCACCCGCCGCAGACGCGGCGCCAACCGGTCCAAGAGCCCGGCGTAGCCCCGGCCCAGGCTCTCGGCAATCGGGCGTGGCGTAAAGCGGAGCGTCGCCACCACCAAAGCCACAGCCGCATACTCAATCCAATTCCGAAATGCGGTGCGGCCGTGCGCTGACACGGACTATATTCTAACCCCTTGAGCGGAAAGCCGCTCGCTATCCCCCTCTCGCCCACGGCCGAAATGCGAATCGTTTGCGGCGCTTCATGAATCGAAATAGACGAATGCGCTACCTCGCCGCAGCGACTCAATTTCGGACCCTGGCAGGCTTGGCGCTGCTCTCGACGGCTGCTCTCGCCGGTCCGCCTTTCCAAACGGACGATCCCGAACCAGTCGATTTCAGGCACTACGAGTTCTATACCTTCGCGGCTTCGGACGGCACGGCGGTGGAAACCGATGCCGTTGGCCCCGCTTTTGAATTCAATTGGGGACCGCTGCCCAACGTGCACCTCCACCTCATCGCCCCATTGGCCGCCATTCTGCCTGCCAACAATCCCGCCTTGGCCCCCGCCGGCACGGGTCCGCGAGCGGTAGGCCTGGGTGACATCGAATTGGGAATCAAGTACCGTTTCGTGCAGGAATCGAAGTATTGCCCCATGATCGGCACGTTTACGATGTTCGAGTTGCCCAGCGGCAGCGCCGTGAGAGGCCTGGGGGTCGGCAAGACCTGGTACAAAGTGCCCCTCTGGGCGCAGAAGAGCTTTGGCCCGTGGACAACTTACGGGGGCGGCGGAGTGACGTTCGTCAGCGCGCCCGGCTACCGTAACTTTCCCTATGCGGGCTGGCTTGTGCAGCGCGATCTCGGCAAGAAGTTGACGCTCGGAACCGAAGTCTTCTATCACGGGCCGGAAGGCTTGGCGACGCCCCAGACCAGACCGGCGACGCTGGTCGACCTGGGCGGCTATTACAAGTTCCGCGACCCCGGATTTCAGCTACTGTTCTGTTACGGCCACACCGCCATCGGGCAAACCGAGAATTACGCCTACCTCGGGCTGTACTGGACGTGGGGCAAGGATGAGAAGTCCGCCGCCAGCGCGTTCAATAGCATGGCGTCGCCCGGCCTCGTGGGGCGTATCTAGCGCCGTAGCGCTTTCTCAAAGGGGATTGCAGTGAATGTCTCGACCAGCGACGTCATACTCCTAGCGCATGCCGCGTTCGGCGTCACCGGCTGTCTGGCCGCTTTATGGGCATTCGTCGAGACGCTCAACGCCCACCCAGCGAACGCCGCTCGCATTCGGAAAGCCGCTCTTGTCACGGCAGTTTGCATGGCCGGCGCGTGGGTCTGCGGCGGATATTGGTACGTTCACTTCTACCCGGCGGAAAAGGCGCTGATTCTGAAAGGACCGTGGCCCTTCGCCCACGATATCTTTATGGAGACCAAAGAGCACCTGTTCTTCATCACCGCCATTTTGGCGTTTCTCCTTCCGGTGGCCACTCGCGAGCGCCTGCACTCCAATGCCGCCGCCCGCAAACTGGTCCTTTCCGTCGCGGCCCTGATCGTGATCACCGGCCTGGCCGTGGAAGGCGCCGGCGCCGTCATCAACCACGGCGCCAAGATCGCCCTTCGCCCCACCGATTCCACGGGAGTTCGACAATGAATTCCGCCCTGCCTCCCGAATCGCCCAAGCTGACAGCCGCAACCTCGGCCTTCGTTCTGGCCGCCGCCATCACGGTGCTCTTCAACACCGCCCTCGCTTGGGCCAAGGACGCGTACGCCCCACTCACCCGTTTCATGACGTCGCTCACCGGCCACCACTGGACCACCCACGGCTTGGCCAACCTGCTTCTCTTCGTGGCCTTGGGATTCCTCTTCACGAATTCGAAAGTCGCGCGGAAGATGGACCCCAACCGATTGATCGGAATCCTCACCGCAGCCGTGGCCATCGCCGCGTTAGGGCTGGTCCTCTGGTTCGCTTTTGTTTAAATGGGATATTATGAAACTGAGCGCCACCGTAGCTCAGTCGGCAGAGCGGCAGTTTTGTAAACTGCGGGTCGGGGGTTCGATTCCCTCCGGTGGCTCCATCCCTATCCGGCTTGGCCGGGGCGTGGCCGCGAAGTGGAGCGGGAGACGGGAATCGGACCCGCGACCAACAGCTTGGAAGGCTGTGACTCTACCACTGAGTTACTCCCGCTCGTCTTTGACCGTTGGCCCGCCGTTTGTCGGTCCCGCCAACTCCTTTAAATTTACCACGGCTTTCCAGGTCCCGGCGCCGGCCGTCTTACTCCGAGTCGCAGGAACAGCCCGCGTCGCCGTCGCATCCGCAACCCGAATCCGAGTCGCAGGAACAGCCCGTGTCGTCCACGCACCCGCAGCCATAATCGGAGTCGCAGGAGCACCCGATATCGTCTACGCAGGCGCAGCCGGTGTCCGAATCGCAGGAACAGCCCACATCGCCGTCGCATCCGCACCCCGAATCCGAGTCGCACGAGCACCCGATATCCGAATCGCAGGAACAGCCCACATCGCCGTCGCATTCGCACCCCGAATCCGAGTCGCACGAGCAGCCCGTGTCGCCAACGCATGCGCAGTCGCCCGGCACGCAATCGCAGGCGCACGCTCCACCGTCCGGAATCGACCCTCCGCAACCGATTGTGTAAACCACCCCGCCCCGGATGTACCTGATTCCGGTCGATGCCGGCGAAGACGCCGCGATGTCCATGAAACAGATCGGAATGCGGCTTCCCGCCGGCAATCGGTACAGGCGTATGCTCTTGCCCGAGGCGACTGCGAGGTACATGCCTTGGGCATCCATGGCTGTCGAGCGGCACGGGCCTTCGTTCGCTTCCATTTCGCGCACCAACGTCAGGTCGGGCGCGGAGTAGAGCCGTGCTGGGGCGTCGGAGTAGGCAATGGCCAGCCGCTTTCCGTCGGCGCTGAAGGCGAGCGATGTCGCATTCCGGTTTTCCACCACCGATACCAGCGGGACCAAGCTTGAGAAAGCGTAGATGTGCAGTCGAGTTCCATCGTGCGCCGCCAGGAAATAGCCGTCCGGACTAAGCGCGAATGCCTTGCCGGCCACCGTTTTCTGTGTCCTCCCGGTCGAAAGCAGGCGCACATGCAACTGGCCGCCCGAGGTGATCAGAAGACGTTGCTGCAGCGGCGGCTGCCTGACCGGGATGCGTAAGTCGGGGATCGGAACGGTGCGGAACGTGGACCGTGGAACCGCCGCATGCGCCATCGCGTCGGTAGCGTCGGCGAAACTGTTCATCGGTGTGGCATCTGAAACCGACCATACCTTAGTGGTTCGGTCCAGGCTGACTGAGATCAGTTGGCTGCCGTCGGGCGAGAAGGCAACTCCGTTGACCGCGTCCGTGTGTCCCACCAGCTTGCGTCGCGTTGCGCCGTCGGCCGACCAAAGTTCGAGAAGACCTTTCTCCATCGCGACCGCGATCTGATTTCCTTTGGGACTCACGGCCACCTGCAACGGAACGGCATCGACGCCGATCGTGCGGAAAAGAGCGGCGCCCGGTATGCTCCAGAACTTCACAAGCTTGTCCCGCCCGGCGCTTACCAGGCTTGCGCCGTCGGGGAAGAAACTCAGGCTCTCCACGAGGATTTCGTGAGCAAAGGCGCCGGTCGAACAGGTTTGCGCACGGGCGCGCCGGGGAAGCTCGGCAAAGGCCCCCGCCGCTAGCAAGCCCATCAGGCTTCGGCGAGTCAGCCTCCAGCCATCCGCGCTGCGATCGAGAGCGGAGACGCCGGGAGCTTCTCCAGCTTGGCTCGGAGGCAGGGGGAAGCCGGAAATCCGGTCCTCAAAACGCTTCCTTGAAGGCCCCCCCAGCGGGCGGTCCGTGACGATCATGGGCGAGTTTCCTCCCTTCCAGGCGGCATCCATCAGCCCCGCCAGTATACTCCGCCGGAGGCGGCGATCTTCTCCAGAATCTGGTCCTTGGTCAGCGCGCGGCTGATCTCGCATCGGCCCGCGCCGGCGAACTCGGCGGAATCCCAATGCAGGGCCTTGTAATAACAGTCGCCGGCGCAACTCCACTTCGCGAAGCATCCGTCGCAATGCTCCAGGCGGTCCACGGTGTGCGCGCGCAGCGCCGCGTACGCCCGCTCGTCGAAATCGAAGCCGGACGTTCCCGCCGAAAACCGCCCATAGAAGAACCGCTCCGCCCACGGCTGCCGTTCGTCGGCCACCTCATGGCACGCGCTGATATTGCCTGCCGGCGAGACGCAGAAATTGTCGTTCGCCACGCCGCAGAATCGGGTAGTCAGGGTTCCGAGGCGAGCCCCGGAAAAGCGTACTAACTTCGCCGCTTTTGGGGATGTGCGGCGCGCCGCCCGGTATGCCTCGACGAAGGCCGCCGTCTCCGCATCCGCCGCGTCCCGCCCTCGCCCCATCCTGTATAGGGGCTCCACTTGAATGGCCCGCGGCCGGAACCGCCGGCAAAGGAACGCCACCGATTGCGCCAGGCGCTGGACGGCCTCGGCGGCGACCGTCATGCGGATGGAGTACCGAAAGCCGGCGTGGTCGAAAGCTCGCAGCGTGGTGAGGACGATGTCGCTCGAACCGCGCCCCGACGGAAAGCGCCGGTTCGCGTCCTGGACTTCCGGCAAGCCGTCGAACGAAACGTTGGCGCTGTCAAGGTGCGCTACGATCCATGTCCGCTTTTCCGCCGTGAGCACTCCATTGGTCGTGAGCGAACTCCGCAGCCGCAGACCGCAATTCCGGGCCACTTCGCGGGCGTAGAGATGCGATTCCACCAGCAGCCTCCAATGCGTCGTCGGCTCGCCGGCCGCGTGATAGTTAACCTCGAAAGACGGCGCCCCCGATGCTGCCGCGTTCGCCGCGACGAAATCGATTCCGCGCCGGGCCGTTTCGGGATTCATGAACGCCGGCGGCGCGTCGCCGGCCGCCGCGTAGCAATAGCGGCAGCGCAGGTTGCAGGCGCTGGTCGCAAGCAGCGTAACGGCGGTTGGCTTCGGCGGGCCTGCGGGCGAAGCGCCCGGCGCACGCTCTTTATCGGCGGCGAGAATGCCGCAGCTTTGCAACAAACCGGCGATCTCGGGCGCTGCGTCGAGACCGTTCTCGCCGGCTTGCATCCCCCGCAGCACGCGCACCAGCGAGGTATTCGCGATCAGCGCCGCGCGGCGCAACGGTGCGTAGATCAAGTGCTCCGAGGGACTGAGCGGCAGGACAAAAAGTTCCGCCGGCAGCCGCAACTCTTCCGAACCGATGCCCCGCGCTCCGGCTTCGACTGCACCCGCGGCCGCCGTCATGGCTGCTCCGGCCCAGGCGCCGCGCTCGTTCGGAATCGAAGTGTCTTATCCGCCAGCGGCACGCCGTTCGCGCCGACGAAAGACTGTCCCCCCGACCAGCGCAACGGAATGGCGTAGTCGCGCTCCGGTTCGAGCGTGACCGGCATGGCAAGCGCCGTGCCGGTTTCGTCGAAGCGGCCGCCGCTGGCTTCGGCGCTTCTCCCCGGCCCGGACCGGCTCATCGGCATGCTGAAACAGATCGTGATTTCCGTCACGCCGGGGTCGACCTCGCGCGCGCCGTCCGCGATGCTCGTGGAAACTACCTTGGGTTGTTGACGGTCGGTCAGTTCATGAATACTGGCCCCTGCTTCCTCAAAAAAGCCGACGACTTGCGGCATGAACCGGTCGAATGTGGGGTACTGTTCACGGCCCTTCCGATAGGTCTCCAGCAGATCCACCAGACCGGACATCCAGAAGAAGGACCGCGAGTTCTCCTCCCCGATCAATGTCTGTGCAGCCTGTGGCCCGTCGTGTTCCGCGGCATATTCAATGGTGACTGCGCGCGCCAGGGATTCGTTCAGCATCGTTCTCGGGGTCCCGTAGGACTGTCGCTGCATCGCCGGGGCCACGGCCTCGTAGATCCGGCCGGCCGCTTGCTCCATCCCGGCGGAGAACTTGGCCACGGCGGGGTTTGCGTAGGTGTGCGCGATCTCGTGCGCCATCCTGGCGCCCCAATCGGAATCGAACACGGGAAGCCCTTCGGCGTCCACCTTGGCGACGCCGGGGATGGCGTAGATCTCTTGCGCCCCGCTCTGGTCCGTCACGCGCGCCGCGTAGCTCGCGGCGCCGTTCGCCAGTCCGGGGACAATCGCGAACCTCGCCGGCGCCGCCGAACCGAAGAATCGGTTGAACCAGCCCAGGTCGGCCTTGTCTCGCAGGAACGCTTGCAGGCGGGCGTTTGTAGCTTCGTAAAGTGGCTGCTGCGATTTGAGAAACCCTTCGAAATGGCTCTCGGCGGCGAATCGCCGCGCCGCGCTCAGGAAAACGCGGGTCTTGCCGGCGTCCCAGTGCTCGAACAAATGCACGCTCGGGAGGTCGAATGGGACGCGCTCGTCAAGCGTGCGGACATCTCGTACGTAGGCTGCGATCTTCATGGGCGCCTCAAAACCGATGCCCAGCGAGCGCGCCAACTGCACCGCCTCGTGATCGCGGTATCGCGCGAAATACCTGTCGATGGCCTGGTCGTACCGTGGAATGCGGCACTCGTGGTATTCCTTGTTTCCGGCCAGCCGGAACAGAATACTCATCAGCTCCACACGGGGGTCGGTCTCACCGCGCCAGACCTGCGCGCTGGCGGCGGCGACGGCCGTTTGGCCAACCAGAGCCGCCGGAATCAGGACGGAAAACAAGAACTTGCGCATGACGAACTTGTCCTTTGACAGAATACTCCTTTCGTCTATTACGCGCGAAAAACGAACCAACGGGGCCACGCGGGGGACCGGCCGACGCGCCCGGCGGCGAATTGCAGCTACAATGGCCTCGTCGAGCATCCGATGGCTAAGCCGGGCGAGGTAACCGCGATGCTGGCGGAAGTCGGTCAGGGCAAGAGCGACGCCCTGGCGAGGCTCGTGCCGCTGGTGTATCAGGAATTGAAGCGGCTCGCGGCCCACTTCCTCCGGGACGAGCGCGAGGGCCATACCCTCCAGCCCACCGCGCTGGTCAATGAGGCCTACCTGCGCCTCGCCGGGCAGAAGGCGGACTGGCAGAACCGCGCTCACTTCATGGCCGTGGCGGGGCAAGTGATGCGGCGGATTCTAGTGGACTATGCCCGCCAGCGAGTCGCCGCCAAACGGGGCGGGGGAGAGATGGCGCTCGATCTCGACCGGTGCGAGATTGGCGTCGATATCGGGCAGTCGCGGGAACTGCTCGCGGTGGACGAGGCCTTGTCTCGGTTGGCCGCTCTCGACGCGCAGCAGGCGCGCGTGGTCGAGATGCGGTATTTTTGCGGAATGACCGTGGAGGAGACGGCCCAGGCCCTGGCCATCTCCCCGCGCACGGTCAAACGGGAATGGGCCATGGCCAAGGCATGGCTGCGCCTGGAGATTCGCGGGCGATGACGCCGCAACGCTGGGCGCGGCTTAAAGACGTTTTCGGCGCCGCGCTCGAATTGCCCGAGGGAGAGCGGCTGGCCTTTGTGGAACGGACCTTCGCCTCCGATCCCAGCCTGTGCGAGCAGGTCAAGCGGCTGCTCGAAGCGGAACGCGAACCGCTCGAAAATTCCGTCCTCGACGCCCTGGCCCGAACGGAGATCCCGGACTTGGCGCGGGGCGAAATGCTGGGGCCGTACCGCGTGGATGCCAAGATCGGACAGGGCGGCATGGGAGTCGTCTACCGCGCGTGGGACACCCGGCTGGACCGCCGTGTCGCTCTGAAGGTTCTGCGCCCGGAGCAGGTGGGCGACCCCGTCCGCCGTCAATACCTGGTGCGCGAGGCGCGCGCGGCGTCCTCCCTTGTCCACCCCAACATCGTTGCGGTGCACGATATCGGAAGCGGCCGCGATATCGACTTCATCGCCATGGAGCACGTGGAGGGGCGGCCGCTCAATGAGGTCATTCCGCCCACAGGGCTGCCGGCGAAGCAGGCCGTCGCATACGCGATTCAAATGGCCGCGGCTCTCGCGTGCGCCCATGCGGCGGGCGTCGTGCACCGCGATCTGAAGCCCGGGAATATCATGATCGCCCGCGAGGGCGTGGTCAAGCTGCTGGATTTCGGCCTGGCGCGCAAGACTCCCGTCGATGGCAGCCCCGGAGCCGTTACGGTGCGCCATGAGATCGCCGGCACGCCCCAGTACATGTCGCCCGAACAGATCCGGGGAGAACCGTTGGACTATCGGTCGGATCTGTTCGCGTTCGGCGCCGCATTGTACCGTATGCTCGCAGGCCGCGACCTTTTCGACCGGGGATCGCCCATGGATTCGATCGGCGCCATCCTCAATGCCGATGCCGCCGAACTTTGTGAGGCTGCACCGGCCATTCCGGACGCGCTCAAGCGCATCATTCTGCACTGCGTGGAAAAAGCTCCGGCGGACCGATTTCAGTCGGCGCAGGATTTGGGGTTCGCACTCGAGGCCGCCGCGCGGCACATGGTCCCGCCGGCGCCGGCGGCTGAGCCTGGCGGATGGCGCCGCCGCTATGGCCTGCGGCTCGCCACGGCTGCCCTGTGCTTGATGCTGGGGATGCTGTTGGCGTATGCCTATTTTGGATCGCGCCGCGCGCGGCGGTCGGTGGAAGGCGCCGTCTTTGCGCGCATCACGGACGATCCGGGCGCGGAACTGTTCCCCAGCCTGTCAGCCGACGGGGAAACCGTGGTCTATGCCGGCAAAGCCACCGGCAACTGGGACATCTACCTTCAACAGGTGGGATCGGCTGAGGCGGTCGATCTCACGAAGGACTCCTCCGCGGACGATACCCAACCGGCTTTTTCACCCAACGGCCGCTACATTGCCTTCCGCTCCGACCGCGATGGCGGCGGAATTTTTATCATGCGCCGCGATGGCGCGGGCGTCCGGCGAATCGCGGATACGGGATACAACCCGGCGTGGTCTCCCGATGGCAGCGCCCTGGCCTACGCCGAAGAGAGTATCACGCGGCCCGAAGACCGGTCCGCCAGAGTGAGCCGCCTTTGGACGGTCGAGGTTTCGAGCGGGCGCAAACGGCTGGTCAGCCAGGATGACGGCGTACAGCCGCAATGGTCCCCCAGCGGTCAATACCTCGCGTACTGGGCCATCGACCGGGATGGCAATCGCGACTTGTGGACCGTGCGGGCCTCCGGCGGCGCGCCGGTCCGAATTACGCGGGACTCCTTCCTGGACTGGAATCCCGTGTGGTCGCCTGATGGAACGTGGCTGTATTACTGCAGCAACCGCGGCGGGAGTATGGCGATCTGGCGGATGCCGATGAAGGAAAGCACGGGTGAACCTCGCGGCGAGCCGGCGCCCGTTCGCACTCCCGGAAATTACCCGGCTTACCTCAGTTTTTCCCGCGACGGGCGGCGCATGGCCTACGTGAATCAAGTCACCACCGGGCGCCTCAACGCGGTCCTCTTCGATCCGGAGCGGGAAGTCGTGGTGGGCGAGCCGAAGGAGATTGTCCAAAGCTCCAGAGGGGTATCCCGTCCCTCCCTCTCGCCCGACGGCAAGTGGCTCGCCTATAACTCCACGGAGCAGGAAGAGCACCTGTTTGTGATGCGCGCGGATGGATCGGGCGTGCGCCAACTCACTAGCGGGAACCAACGCCATCGGGGGCCGCGCTGGTCCCCCGATGGCCAGCGGATCGCGTTCTTTTCAACTCGTAGCGGCGCCTGGGAGATATGGACGACAGATCCCGAAGGCGCTGAGTTTCACCAGGTTACGAGCTTGGGGGGGTACAATGTCGCCTGGCCGGTGTGGTCGGCTGACGGCCGCCGCCTCGCTTACACGCTGTTCGGCCTGAACACCTTTCTCATCGAGTACGGGAAACCATGGGCCGCTCAGACACCCGAGAAGTTGCCGCCGTTCCCGGGCGAGGGACAAGTCTTCAGCGGATGGAACTGGTCGCCCGATGGGCGCATGTTGGCCGGCTTCCTCAACCGCGATGACGGAGTGGCGACCTATTCGCCGGACTCCCGCGCATTCCGCGGATTGACCGGGCATGGTTCCGATCCGGCGTGGCTCAGCGACAGCCGCCGCCTGTTGTTCCTGAACAATGGGAAGCTTCGTCTGTTGGACAGCGTGTCCGGAAGATCCAAGGACCTTGTGTCGGCGGCCCCCGAGGAGATCGCCCGCCGCGGGTTCGCCGTGAGCCCCGACGATCGCCGGATCTACTTCAGCGTGAGCACGACCGAAGCCGACGTGTGGATGGCGCAGTTCGAAAACTAGCCAGTGGGGCGGGCCGGGGTACCCACTGCCTTCGTGGGTCCGCCTGCCTTCTTAGCCCCTCGGATTCCCGACTCGATTCCGAACCCTATCCGCCCTTCTTAGCCACCCACAGCAGCAACCCGAAGACCACGATCGGAATCAGCGCCATCCCTGCGTAGAACAGCAACCGCCTCAGCCACGGCGTGCGCCGGCGCTTCCAGTCGCTCAGTTCCACGCGGTCGGTCGCGCCCACCTGGTCCAGATGCTCCAGATCCCAGGCGAATTCGTTGGCCGTCGAATAGCGGTTCCCCGGCTCGCGCTCGAGCGCCCGGTAAATCACTTCCTGCATCTCGAGCGAAATCTCGGGGTTCGCCTCCCGCGGCGGAATAGGGTGGTTCAGCAGCCGCTCGTTCATAATCGCGAACGGATTGTTGCCGGGGAACGGCGTCTTCCCCGTCAGCATCTCGTAGAGCATCACCCCCAGCGCGTAGATGTCGCTGCGTCCGTCGCCGCGCTTTCCCTTGACCTGCTCCGGAGAGATGTAATCGGGCGTCCCGGCCACCTGCGTCAGCTTGGCGAACGTCAGCCGCTTGGCCCCCACCTGGCCCGCGATTCCGAAGTCGATCAGCTTGATGCGGTCCTCGCCGTCGATCATGATGTTCTCCGGCTTCAGATCGCGGTGCACCACCCCGTTGCGGTGAATGTAGTCCAGCGTGTCGGCCACCGCCACCGCAATCTTGATGGCGCGCTCTTGTGGGAATTTGCCGGCCGCGCCCAATTCCTTGCGCAGCAGCCGCCCCTCCACCCACTCCATCACCATGTAGATCCGGCTGTGGTCGCCATCCGCCAGCACCTTCATCACGCCCGGATTGTCCAGTTTTTGGCCGATGTCCGCCTCGCGCTTGAAGCGGTCGAAAAGAACCGGATCCGCCTCCATCTCGGGATGCGGAATCTTAAGCGCCACCTGGCGCCCCGAACGCATATCCGTGGCCCGGAAAATGGAAGCCATGCCGCTACGCGCCACCAGGCCTTCAATCCGGTATTGATCGAGTTGGTCGCCTGGGTGCAGAGAGGGCATGAGCGGCGTGACAGTACGATGGGAAACGCGACCAGCCTGGCCTACCGGAGCTTGTAGGGCCGCCCGCGATACATTCCGACGCGTTCCACGCTCCGCACACGGATTAGCTGGACAGTTATATTATCGCTGCCATCCCGCTGGTTCGCAAGATCCACAAGTTTCCGCGCCGCCTCCTCCAGGCTCGCGCCGCCGTCCACCGCCGCCGCTATCTCGCCGCCGGTCACCGAATTGTGCAGACCGTCGCAGCATAGCGCCAGCACGTCGCCGGCTTCGAGCGTCTGTTCGGCGATATCGACGTTCAGGAACAGGCCCGCGCCGAGCGACCGCGTCAGCACGTGCCGCGACGCCGATTCCGCCTCCTCCCTGGCGGAAATGACCCCCAGCCGCGCCTGGTCCCGGGCCACCGTATGGTCGCGCGTCAGCGCCTCGGCTTGCCCGTTGCGGATCAGGTAGCAGCGCGAATCGCCGGCGTGCGCCACCGTCACCCGGTCGTGCCGCAGAATGCAGACCACCGCCGTGGTTGCCATCGCCACGCCCCCGGACCCGGTATTCTTCCCCATCTCGTACACGTGGAGATTGGCCGATTGCACCAGCCGCGCCAGCAGCGCGGCCGGCGGTTCCCCGGCCGGCGCCGCCTGGAAACCCGCCAGAATGTCCTCCACCGCTTCCCTCGAAGCTACCTCCCCTCGCTCATGACCCCCCACGCCATCGGCCAGCGCGAACAGCCAGCCATGCGACCGAGCCCGCGACTGAGTCGCGGGCTCGGCATGGCCTAGATAGTCTTCGTCGTTCTCGCGCATCCGGCCGGCGTCGGTCCGTTCCGCGAACGTCAGATCCAACACCACGGTCAACGGGCGCATGCCGGCGGCTGGAGCGAACATGGCCTAAGCCTCACTCGGCCTCGACACCAGCGTCGTCCGCCCCTTGGCCTTGCTCGAACGGATGAAATAAACCGCGCCGTAAATGGCCCATACCAGCGCGATGCCCAGAGCCAGCAGCGGCTCCTTGCTCGTGCCGAAGCCCATGAACGGCCCGACCAGGTAGAAGACCATGCAGCCCAGATTGGCCACCAGCCCGAAGACCGGAATCATGAAATGCTTCACCACGTTGAACTTCGGATGGCCATGGTAGGCCACCATGCAGATCACGCAGCTCAACCCGTACAGCAGGAACGTGCCGAAGTTGGACGCCAGCGTGACCACAAGCAGCGTATTGGGCATGGCCGCCATGCCATCGTGAGTAGTATACCCGAAGCTCGACCAGAAGCCCTGAGGCAGGGCCTTGATGGCCGCGTCCGTGGGAGCGCCCGCGTCTCCGAATGCCACCGAAACCGCCACGCAGCCGACGATGGCCGAGATGACGGCCAGCGTCCAGATCGCGCGGTGCGGCGTCAGGCTCTTCGAATGCAGCAAGCCGAAATGCTCCGGAACCTCGTCGTCTTTGCCCATGGCATAAGTAACGCGCGCGCCGGTGTTCATGCAGGAAAGCGTGGTCCCGATAATCGCCAGGAACACCGTGAACGCCTCGACGAGCATGAAGGTGCGGCCGTTGCCCGCGCCGAACAGCGCGTCGCCCACCATCACCATCATGTCGCCGATGGGAGCGGCCGACCCCGACGCGCTCTGCAGCGTATATCCGCTGTTCAGGAAGTAGTTCGCCGCGAAGTACTCGAACAGGTAACACACCAGCCCCTGCACCAGCAGCGAGAGAATCACCGCGATGGGAATGTGCTTCTTGGCGTTCTTAGCCTCGCCTCCCATGGAAGTGACCGATTCGAACCCCACCAGAATCAGGATGGCCACCGTGGCCTGTACGAAGGCCCAGCCCCAGTTATGCGCCGATACTACCGATGCCGCGTTCGAGTGACTCAGGAAGTTTCCCTTATCGTCCTTCTCCGGGTAGGAGATATGATACGGAACCGGCTTGCCGGCCGTATCCAGCTTGGGCTTGGGGACGCCCGCCGCGTCGCGCAAGATGGTGTCGGTAGTCTGACCCCCGGCCGTCACGGGCTGTGTCAGAAACTCGTAAGTGTACGCCTCTCCGGAGGTGGAATCGAATTGATAAGCCACGCTTCCCGGCGGGTGATTCGCGCGGTAACCTAGGGCCAACACGGAGAAAACCACTAAAGCCGTGATCTGAATCACGTTGATGGCGATGTTGACCGCCGTCGAGCCGTTCACGCCCCGGCTGGCGATGTAAGCCACGCCAAAGGAGAAGGCCACCGCGACAATCATCATGAAGGCGATCCCCGGATTGGACGCGCTCATCACGTTCGGCCAGAGCGTTCCGGCCAGATAACCGCACAACACTCCCATCACGCCCACCATCACGCCGGGGTAAATCCAGTAGTACAAGTGAGAGCCCCAGCCGACGATGAACTTCGAAAGCCGCGCATAGCGCCAGACTTTGTCGTGGTTCAGAAACGACTGTTCCGCGAAATAGTATGAGCTGCCCGTGCCCGGATATAGCTTCGCCATTTCCGCGTAGCACACCGCCGTCGCCAGGCAGAGCAGCAGGGCAATCACGATGCCCATCCACATGCTCGGGCCCGTGGCGCCGGTGGTTGCCTGTATGTAAAAGGTCAGCCAAAGAAAGGCGCCTGGCGCGATGAGCGCCATGGCGTTCATCGTCAGCCCGGTCAAACCTAGCGTGGGTTTCATTTCGACTGTGTTATTATCCGCCATGTTATTGTCCTCGACTTGTGTCTGAGCGTTCGATTGTCTACCTTGTCCTTTCCGCCTATTTCTTCGGTTCGCTGTTCACGATGTTGTTGCCGAACATGAACCCGAATTCAACCATCGCTCTGGGCTGGTTCTGGTTCATGCCCGACTGGCCGAAACCAGCGCCCGGCGCGACGCTGCCGGCGTGAACATAAGCCAGGTCTCCGCGAGCGAAGAAGCCTCCGCTCTGATACGTGGGCGAGACGGTGAACGACGTGGCCGAACTCCCCGGACCGTACATCAGGTTCACGGATTTGTCGGCGACGCTTCCCGAACTCGCAATGTACTCAAAGCGCACCGGCAGCGAGAAGCCGTGCTTGAAGGCGCGGCTCAGCAGGATGGCGGCGCCGTTGGTCGATGCGCCCTTGACCACCCCGATCTTCGCGTTCGTCGGCACGTTGGTGTACTGCCAGTAAGGCTGCACAATCCAGGACCCCTTGCTGTAGGTGTAGATCACGTTGAAAATGTCGCTGTTATTCTGCACCGGAACGGCATAAGTCTGATAAACCGTTTGCCCCGCGTTTCCGCCGCCCACGAACGCCAGCGCATGCGGCCCGTTGGCATAGGTCAAGGACCCGATCAGCCACGAATAGCGGTTCGAATAGAAGCCATCGTTCCAACTCAGCGAGGCCGTGACTTTGCCCATCGTCTGATTCACTTGGATTCCGCGATTGACGGCGTTCTCCTGGTTCCATAACAGGCCGCGATGGATGTTCATGTTCTCGAACGTGAAGGTGTACTCGGCGCCGATCAGCGTCGGCAGGGCGCCGACGAGGAAGGAGGTATTCTTCCCCGCCTGCAGCTTTACAAAGGCTACCGGCACCGGGCCAAAGAGGTTGCTCACCGTTTTGTCGGTGGCCATGAACGGCGTTCCGAGAGAAGCGATATTGTAGGCGCCGGCTTGCACGTAGAACTGAAACACGCCGTCGGTCTTCTGAATGAAGACCTGCCCGTTGCTGAGGGCCGCTTGCGTGGCGCTATCGCCCGGCGCGTAGTTGCCCGTCCACATGCCCAGACCGTCGAGAATGCCGTTCACGGCGATCTTGCCGAAAGGCCCGGCATCGAAGATCGCCGGCGGCAGCCCCGCTAGCGGACCGGTTATGGATGGCGTCGGGAGCGCCGATGGAGCGGCCGGCGCCGCCGCGGGAGCGGCCGCCGCCGCCGGCGCCTGCGCGTCCGCCGCCTGCGCGGGCGCCTGGGAATTGGCCGCGAATGATAGCGCCAGCAGAATCCCTGCCGTTGTGACACACTTCAGGCGTTGCATCTGATATGACTCCTTTGTCGGTTTGAATTTGCTGTGAGGCTCGCCCTCGGCCGGAAAACAGTTCCGCCACGGCAAGCTAATACTCAAAAGTCTAACCCCGCCGGCGAGCGAATCCAAATTCAAAGTTTCGATTGCGCCGATAAGTGGCGCTGGCCGGCCCCTATGCTACCCGGCTGAAAGCAAGGTACATTTCGAGAAAACTCACCACTGTAATCAGGATGCACAGCCAGGAGGCTATCCGCCAGATCCGCTCGCCCATCGAGTCTTCGAGACCCCGTAGGCCCGCCAGATAGGCGATCCCGAAACCTGCCACGATCCCTCCGATATGCGCAGCCATATCGATGCCCGGAATCAGGCTGAATATCAAGCCGTAAATCGCCCAACGGATATACATGCCGCGAATCGTGGCCGCCATGGGCCCGTGGTGGCGCACACCCAACGCGATCATGGCCCCGATCAGCCCGAATAGCGCCGCCGATGCCCCAACCGATGGAGCCGCCGGGTTCCACACCGCGCTCAAGTAAAAGCCGCACACGCTCGAGATCAGGTAGATCACCCACATGCGACTGGCGCCGTAAACCTCTTCCACCTGCGCGCCTAAATCGAACAGTACCCACGAGTTCATGAGGATATGCAGCAGCCCGCCGTGCAGGAACCCGGCCGTCACCAGCCGCCACCACTGCCCCATGGCGATCAGCGGGGCGTACTTGGCGCCGAAATCCACCAGCGTCCGGCCGTCGATGTTCATGGCCCCGCCATCGCCCGTCCGCATGCTGTAGATCGAAGTGATGATGTACAGCCCGAAGTTCACCATCAGAATCAGGATCGTGTTGAACCGCGCGTGCGGAATGAAACCGCCCAGCAGTCCTGAAACGTCGCGCTGCACCGCCCGCGGCCCAACCGTCTCGTTGCAGTAAGGGCAAGTGCGATCTTTGGTGGTAATAAATGCCCGGCAGTGCGGACACATTCGGCGGGAATCCATCTCAATCCATTCTAACCGCTAGCGCCCGTATTCCGCCGAGACGCCGAGACGCAACGGAGATTTGAAATGGCTTTCTTCTTTACTCAGCGTCTCCGCGTCTCGGCGGTGTATCCTGAAATGTCGTTCGGAACTCCCCCTGGCCGGACGCCTAGAACACCCGCCGCTTCAGCCGCTCCAGGTCGAACTTGGCCGTATCCGCTATCGCCATCACGCACATCACGCCGGCTTGAACCGGGTCCGTCACCACCAAATCGGCCGCGTCCGGAACGCTGCCGGCCATGTTCAGGCTGATCACCAGCAGCCCCGCTTGCCGCACCTCCCGGACCGCCGCTTCAATCTCGCCGCCCATCAGCGATCCCGCCAGCACCAGCGCCTTGGCGCGCGGCAGACGCGCCACCGCGCGCACCGCATCCGCCAGCTCCTGCTCGCCCACCAACGGAATCGTATCCACCGAGATGTGCTCGCCCCGTATGTTGTGCCGGTCCGCCTCGGAAACCGCGCCGATAGCCACCTGCCCCACTTGCGCCCCGCCGCCCATAATGATGATGCGCTTGCCGTAGATCTTCCCCAGCGTCTTCACCACCTCCACCCGGCGCACGATGGGAAGCTGCCGCATGTCCTCCAGCAACTCCTCGGGACTGCCCGGCAGCGCGATCTCGAAATACGTGCGCGCGTCCGTGGGCCGGTTCTCCAGGATCTCGACGGACACGATATCGCCATCGCGCCGCGCGATCACACCCGTGAGCAGATGCAGCAACCCGGTCTTGCCGGCGGCCTCCACCATCAGGCCGATGGTCTCGTTTGGCATGTGTGTTTTAGTGTATCGCAGCCGGTCTTCGGCGGCGGCGGCGCGGTTGATAGAATGAGACCGTATGCCGCGTCCGGACGCGAGCGCCTCGGTTTCGGTCGAGCGGTTCGTTCAGTTCGCCTTGCTGGGGCTGGTCGCCAGTGGGTTTCTGGCGGTCGCTGGCTCCGGGTACCTGGACATCCCCACTGTCGCCTTTACCGCCGCCGGCCTGGTCCTGCGCGGCCTGACCATCGCCGGCCTTCCGCGCCTGAATCTCTCCGCCCGCGCGGTCGCCATTGCCACCGCCGTCTACGCGGCCTTCTTCCTGCTCGATTACTTCCTGCTTTCGCGGGAGTTGCTCGCCGCCGTTGTACACCTGGCGTTCTTCCTGGTCGTCATGAAGGCGCTCACCGCCAAGACCGGCCGCGACTATCTCTACCTCGCGGGCATCGCCGCCCTCGAACTGCTGGCCGCCGCTCTGCTCTCCATCGATCTCAAGTTCTTCCTGGCGCTGGCCCTGTTCCTGTTGTTCGCCATCGCCGCGCTCACCGGCGCCGAAATCCGCCGCTCCGTCGAACGCGCCGCGGCCACCACCGCGCGCGATGGATTGCGGCGCTTCCACCCGCGCCTGGCGCTGCTTGTGGGCTTCATCGCCCTGGGCATCCTGGCGCTCACCGCCGCCATGTTCTTCGTCCTGCCGCGTACCGCCGACGCCGCCTTCTCGCGCTTTGCCCGGCATACCCTGTTTCCCGGCTTCACCGAGCAGGTGAACCTCGGCCAAATCGGCCGGTTTGGGACTAGCTCCCGTCCCGTCATGCACGTTCGCATCTTCGGCAACGCTCCGCCCGAAACCCTGCGCTGGCGTGGCGCTTCGCTCGCCGAGTTCGACGGCTGGCGTTGGTCCAATCCGGAGGTCCGCCGCGCGCGCATCCCCGTTGAGAACGGACAGGCCGACCTCCGGCGCAACGTCTTCGAACGCGGACGCCACCTGGAATATCACGTGACCTTCGACGCCATCGAGGCCGGCACGCTCTTCTTCGTCGGCTTCCCGGAGAAAGTCGATGTGTCCTCTCCCTACCTGGTCCGCACCGAGGGCGCCGGCTACAGCCTCGATGTCCCCATTCCTCAGGGATTTCACTACGACGCCTACAGCCTCCTCGAAAACCCGCCCGAGTCTTCCACGCCGCGCTACCCTCCTCCGGTCCTCCGCCTGATGGACCGCGAACGGTACCTCCAACTGCCTCCGCGCCTCGACCCGCGCATTCCCGCTCTGGCGCGCGCCATGGCGGGGCCGGCCATTTCGGATCTCGCCCAGGCCCGCGCCATCGAGGCCAGCCTGCGCCGCCATTACGCTTACACGCTCCAGCTTCCCCGGCGCGCCGCCGCCGATCCCCTGGCCGACTTCCTGTTCACCCGCAAGCAGGGACACTGCGAGTACTTCGCCTCCGCCTTGACCGTCCTGCTGCGCACCGCCGGCATACCCGCGCGCATTGTCACCGGCTTCCTGGGCGGTGAGTATAACCCCATCACGGACTTATGGGTGGTGCGCTCCTCCGACGCCCATAGCTGGGTGGAAGCCTGGATTCCCGGCCATGGCTGGTCCACCTTCGATGCCACTCCGGGCGGTCCCAGCTCCCCCTCGTTCGCCTTCGTGACCACCCTCGGGCTGTATCTGGACGCCGCCCAGACCTTCTGGCAGAACTGGGTTCTAGGCTACGACGTGGGCCGCCAGGGAGCCTTGGCCGACCGTATGGAGCAGGGCGCCCGCGGCATGGGCATCCGCTGGTACGATGCCGTCGCGGCCGTGCAATCGGCGTGGCGTTCCTTCACCGCCGCCCTCGCCGGACGCGTTTTAGTCTATCTCGCCGCGGCGGCGGCCCTGGCCGTTTGGATCTGGCTGGCGGCGCCGCCCTTGGTCCGCCTCCTCCGCATGCGCCGCCGCGTGCGGCGCGTCCGCCGCGGCCAAGCCGATGTGGGCGACGCCACCATGCTCTACCGCCGGATGCTCCATATCTTGAAGCGCCAAGGTTACCAGAAGCCCGCCTGGTTCACTCCCGTCGAGTTCGCCGGCTCTTTGCCCCGCGGCCCCATGGCCGCCGCCGTCGCCGAGTTCACGTCGGCCTACAACGCCCTCCGCTTTGGCGGCCGTACCGAAGCCGCCTCGCGCCTCTCTCTTCTGCTGGACGAGCTGGAAAAGAGCCGCGCCAAGCCTCCCCGCCGCGGCCCCCCCGCGGTTGCCACCGCCCCCACAATGCCCTTACAGTAGGGGTTGCATGAGATGAGCATAGCCGCGGCGGTGCTCGACGCCGTCCGCGCCGAATCCGGCCTGCACGGCGGCGCCCACGCCACCCGCGCCGGGCTGCGCATCGGCGAATTATCGGGCGTCGAACCCGAATCCCTGCGCTTTTGCCTGGAAACCCTCGTCGTCGGCGATGCCCTCGAGCCCCTGACCTTCGATTTTGAAATCCGCCCTTGGACGCGCCGCTGCCGCGATTGTGGCCTGGAATTCCGCGTCCTCGACTACAACCCCGCCTGCTCCGCTTGCCGATCGCCTCGCACCGACCCCGCCGGAGGTGCTGAAATGGAATTGTCCTATCTGGAGTTGGAGGAGCCTTGATGCGCGTCCCGCTCGAACGAAAAGTCCTGAACGAGAACGACTGCCTTGCGGCCGCCTTGCGCGAGCGCTTCAAGCGCAACGGCACGTTCTGCCTGAACCTCATCAGCTCGCCCGGTTCGGGCAAGACCGCCCTCCTCGAACGCACCCTCGAAGGCTTCGACCCCGCCCGCCGCGTGGCCGTGCTCACCGGCGACATCCAGACCGATAACGACGCCCGCCGTCTGGCCCGCTACGGCTTCCCCGTCCGCCAGATCACCACCGGCGGCGCCTGCCACCTGGACGCCCGCATGGTCGAGCGCGGCCTCGAAGGCTGGCCGGTGGACGATTTCGAGATCCTCTTCCTCGAAAACGTCGGCAACCTGGTCTGTCCCACCAGTTACGATCTGGGCGAGGACGCCCGCGCCGTCCTGCTCAGCGTCACCGAAGGCGAGGACAAGCCCCTCAAATACCCGGCCACCTTCCACCATGCCGATTTGATGGTTCTGAACAAGATCGACCTGCTCCCGTACGTCCCCTTCCAAGCCGCTCTGGCCTGTGAGAACGCCCGCCGCGTCCAGCCCGATATCGAGATCGTCCAGGTCTCCTGCACCAGCGGCCAAGGTCTCGACGTCTGGCGCGCCTGGCTGGAGGCTCGTCTATGACCGGCTCCCCCGTGCTCAGCGCCATCCTCTTCACCTGCCTGGGCTTGGTGGCCTTCATGGTCGCCCTGGCAGTAGCCGCCAAGTCCGCCGGCTTCGACCTGCGCAAGACCATCGTCGAGGACCGCAACACCGCCGCCGCGATCGTCGCCGCCGCCATAACCCTAGGCATCGCCTGGATCGTCGCCGCCACCATGCACTAAAAAGGGGACAGACGCATTTATCGGATGCATTTATCGATGTGGCGGCCGCAAAGCGTGGCGAGCGATCCGGCGGCTGGACGCTCAGATTCCGAGGTCGATGGGCGGCGCACCATCGCGAGTCGCTTCCCGTGAAAACGGGACAGACGCATTTATCGGCAAGGCGTCCTTGGCGGTTAGTCCCCTACTCGATTTCGATCTCCGCCGCCGCAATCACCGCCGCGTCCTGCTTGCCCGAAAGCGCCGGCAAATCCACCTTGCCCGCCCGCCATCCCTTGTGGCGCAGAATACCCCCCGCCGGCGGCCTGGCCGGCACATTGCCGACGAACTTCACCACGTTCGGATCCTCCGAAGGCGTCTTGGCAAACGTGCCTTCCACCCCGTCGATCACCGGTTGCAGCGTGACGTAGCGCCCCAGCGAGTCGCGGCACTGGTCGTGCATCTCCCGAACCGCCGCGCCCACTTGATCGTCCGAATACGTGGCGATATCCTCCATCAGAAAGTCCACCAGCCGCGAATCGCGCTGCAGTATCCCCAGCATCTGCAACGCCCCGTCCGATGCGCTCGCTACATACGGCGCCGGCCCGGCCTTCGCCGGCGCAGCCACCGGTCCTTTCCTGACCAGCTTGAGATCGATCAGCGTGCGGTGCGAAAGCTCCCCGCCGAACAACATGTTGAAGAAACAGCGTATTGCCAGAAAAATGCGGTTCAAGTGCGTGTCTCCAGACCTAATTGTAGGATGGGAACCCGCCCATCGGCGGTCGTCCCGGCGCGGTCCATCGGCGCTTACCCTGCCGCCGTAACCTTCATCTCGCCATGGCTGGCTGGCCCGCGTAAACCGGGGAAAGCCATCCGAACCGGTCCGGCTTCGACCCATGCACAATCCCGAAGAACTCCTTCTGCAGTTGCTCCGCCACCGGGCCGCGCCGTCCTTGGCCCACCGTGATCCGGTCCACCGAGCGAATGGGCGTAATCTCCGCGGCCGTGCCCGAGAAGAAGACTTCGTCCGCGATGTACAGCAGCTCCCGCGGGATCAGCGTCTCCACCACCGGTATCCCCAGCCCGCCCGCCAGCGCCATTACGCTGTCCCGCGTGATGCCCGGTAGCACCGATGCCCCCAGCGGCGGCGTCAGAATCTTGCCGTCCCGCACCACGAAGATGTTCTCGCCCGACCCTTCGCTCACGTACCCCGCCGCGTCCAGCGCGATGCCTTCGCTGTACCCGTTCGTCAGCGCTTCCATTTTGATGAGCTGCGAATTCATGTAGTTGGCGCCCGCCTTGGCCATCGCCGGCAGCGTGTTCGGCGCGATCCGCGTCCAACTTGACACGCACACGTCCACCCCTTGCGCCATCGCTTCGTCGCCCAGATACTTGCCCCATTCCCAGCAGGCCATGTACACGTCGATGGGGTTCTTCAGCCCGTTGACCCCCATTTCCCCGTATCCGCGCAGCAGTATCGGCCGCACGTAGCACGCCTCCATCTTGTTCACGCGCACCAGTTCCTTGGCCACTTCGGCCAGATCCGCCGCCGTGTAGGCCACCTCCGCCATACGGTAAACCTTGGCGGAATTCAACATCCGCTTCATGTGGTCGTCCAGTCGGAAGATAGCCGGTCCGGCGGGCGTCGAGTAGCAGCGGACCCCTTCGAATACCGACGTTCCGTAGTTCACCACATGCGCCAGGACGTGCAGCGTGGCTTCTCCCCAGGGGATGAAGCGGCCGTTGTGCCAGATCTTTTCGGTAGGGGTCATAACGATTAATTATAGCCTGTGCGCTTCATTACGCTAAAATGGACGCGTTTGGACAAAATGCGAAACGTCATCATCCTTGGTTCCCAGTGGGGAGACGAGGGCAAGGGTAAGATCGTCGACCTGTTCTCCGAAAGGTTCGATATTGTCGCTCGCTATCAGGGCGGCCATAACGCCGGCCATACCGTCTTCATCGGCGAAAAGAAGTTCGTCCTGAAGCTCATTCCGAGCGGCATCCTGCGCCCCGGCAAAATCGCGGTCATCGGCAATGGCCTGGTCATCGACCCGGCCGCGCTCCTCGTCGAAATCGATGCCCTCGAATCCGCCGGCGTCCCCGTCCTGAGCCGCCTCTTCATCAGCAACCGCGCCCATGTGCTCTTCCCGGAGCACCGCATGATGGAGAGGATGTCGGAGGGCCGCCCGGGCCGCGTCTCCATCGGCACCACCTCGCGCGGCATCGGTCCCTGCTATGAGGACAAGATCGCCCGCCGTGGCATCCGCGTCGCCGGCCTCCTCGATACCCCGGCCTTCCGCGCGCAGTACGATTCCGTCATGGAAGAGAAGGTCGCCATCGCCAAAGCCCTGGGCATCTGCGACGACGCGCTCGATCTGCGCCAAATCCGCGGCCAGTACGAAGCCTTCGCCGAACGCATCCGCCCCATGGTCTGCGACACCGCCGCCCTGCTCAACGCCGCCATCCGCCGCGGCCAGTCCATCCTGTTCGAGGGCGCCCAGGGAACCATGCTCGATATCGACCATGGCACCTACCCGTTCGTCACCTCCTCGAGCGCCAGCGCGGGCGGCGCTTGCACCGGCACGGGGGTCGCGCCCACCCGCATCGCCGGCGTCGTCGGCGTGTCCAAAGCCTATATCACGCGCGTCGGCGGCGGACCCTTCCCCACCGAAGCCCTCGACGGCGTAGGCGACCTCATCCGCAAGCGTGGCAACGAATTCGGCGCCGTCACCGGCCGCCCCCGCCGCTGTGGATGGTTCGACGCCCCGTTGCTGCGTTATACCGCCGAGATCAACGGCTTCGACAGCATCGTGGTCACCAAGCTCGACGTGCTCGACGAGTTCGACGAAATCCCCGTCTGCGTCGCCTATCGCCGCGCCGGCCGGGAGCTTGCCGAAATGCCTTCCACCGTGGCCGAAATTGAAACCGTCGAGCCGGTCTACGCGTCCGTTCCAGGGTGGCGGACTTCCACCTTCGGCATCGATTCCTACGACCGTTTGCCGGCCAAGGCCAAGGACTACCTGGCGTTCCTCGAAAGCCGCACCGGCGTCGAGGTGGGCTGCGTCTCCACCGGGCCAGAGCGCAATCAGACCATCGTCCGCCCCGGATCGCGCCTCGAGAAATTGCTCGCCTGATGGCGCGCCTCCTCGCCATCGCCGCCTGCATCCCAGCCATTCTGGCGGCGCAGGATGCCAGGGAGATCGTCCGCCGCGCCGTCCAGGTCAACGACCGGAACGAGCAAGTCTCGCGCAATTACACCTACCTCGAGCGCCAGGACCTGCGCATGCTCGACGGCGCCGGCCGCGTCAAGGAACACAAGATCGAGACCTGGGACATTACCCAGCTCGAAGGCTCTCCCTACCGCCGCCTGGTGGCGCGCAACGACCAGCCGCTCTCGCCGGCGGACCAGAAGAAGGAAGAGGAGCGCCTCCGCGGAAGCGAACAGGCGCGCGCCCAGGAAACCGCCGAGCAGCGTCGGCGGCGCATCGCCGATGCCGAAAAGCGCCGCGACGAGCGCCAGCGCGATCCGCTCAAGGAACTGGCCGAAGCGTTCGACTTCCGCCTGCTGCCCCAAGAGGCCATCGACGGCCGCGACGTATGGGTCGTCGATGCCACCCCGCGCCCCGGCTTCAAAGGCGCCACCCTCATCTCCCGCGCCATGTTTCCCAAAATCCATTGCCGTTTTTGGATCGCCAAAGCCGATTACCACGCGGTGAAGGTGGAGTTCGACGCTCTCGATACCATCTCCCTGGGATGGATGCTCGTTCGCATGTCCAAGGGCAGCCGCGTCACCGTCGAAACCGCCATGGTGAACGACGAAGTATGGCTGCCCAAGCGCGTGGCCGTGACCGCCGCCGCGCGCATCCTCCTGGTCAAAGGCGTGCGCGTCGACATGCAACTCGACTACAGCGCCTACAAGAAGTTCCAAGCCCAGTCGCGCATTCTCTCAACCGGCGAAGTCAAGTAGATTGACGCGGAGAACCCCCAAGGAAAAGATCCTGGGAAATAACATTCGCTGTCTTCTCCGCGTCTCCGCGTCAAAAGCAGTTTCTCAGCCGCACCACCGTTTCCAGATGATACGTCTGCGGAAACAGGTCGATCATCGTCATCTTCTCCACGCGGTAACCCCCGCCCAGCAGCGCCGCCAAATCTCGAGCCAAGGTGGCCGGGTCGCACGCCACGATGGTAATGGCCCGCGGGCGCAGCGCTATCAGCCTCTGCACCACCGCTCTGCCCAGACCGGCGCGCGGTGGATCGAGCAGCGCCAAATCCGGAGCGCGCTCCAAGCCATCGAGGTATGCCTCCGTCGTGCTCCGCTCTGCCCGCAGATTCGCCCGCCCCGCTCGTTCCGCGTTGAAAACCAAGTCCGCCGCGGCCGCCGCGCCCGATTCTACCGCCGTTACCTGGCCGAATCGCCTCGCCATCTCGAGCGAGAATAGTCCCACCCCCGCGTACAGATCGAGCGCCGTCTCGCCCTCGGCGCCCTCCAACGCGATCTCCACCAGCTTGTCCGCCAGAAAACGGTTCACCTGGAAGAACGCATTGCGGCTCACCCGGAAACGGCCCTCGTAATCCAGCGCGCCCGTCACTAGCCCTGGAATGGTCTCCGCGCACCACTCGAAGAAACGCCGCGCCACCGGGCGTTCGGTCTCGAGTACGTTCAGTTGCACTTGCCGCTCGTCGGTGAAGATCTCGATCGAACGAACGAACCGCGGCCATCGCGAATCGCGCAGCATTCCCGCCAGCGCGCCCATCGTCGCATCGATCTTCGGCGACGCGATGGGGCAGTGGTCTATGGCGCACAGCTTGTGCGAGCGCGCCTCCCGGTAGCCTATCCGGCCGTTCTCGATGTGCGCCTGCGCGCGGTTCCTGTAGCCCCACGGCGCCCCCGCCACCACCCCGATCTCCTCCGGCGGATCGATCTTTCCCAGCCGCCGCAGTTCCTCCTCCAGGATGGCGCGCTTCGCCGCAAGCTGGAATTCGTAGCTCGCGTGCTGGTAATGGCAGCCTCCGCAGCGCCCGAAATACGCGCACCGCGGCGCCACCCGCTCCGTAGCCGGCTCCAGCACTTCGAGCAGGCGGGCCTGGATCAGCCCCGGCTTTTCCCGCTCGGCCGCCGCCCGAATCCGCTCCCCCGGCAGCGCGAACGGCGCCAGCGTCACCCGCCCCTCAAGACGCCCCAGCGCGTCGCCGCCGTACACCAGCTTTTCCACCGTCACTTCGAAATTGCTTAGGATAGTAGTTCACCCCCGCCGTTTACTATGAGAACACGAGTCTTTTCCGGAATGCAGCCTTCCGGCAATTTACACATCGGAAATTATCTGGGCGCCCTCCAAAACTGGACGCGCATTCAGAACGACTATGAGTGCATCTTCTGCATCGTCGACCTGCATGCCGTGACCCTCCCGCAGGATCCCGCCAAGCTGCGCGCCAAGATCCATGAGATCGCCGCCCTCTACCTGGCCGCCGGCATCGACCCCAAAGCCTGCGCCGTCATGGTGCAGTCCGCCGTCCCCGCCCACGCCGAGCTTGCCTGGCTGCTCACCTGCGTCACGCCCGTCGGATGGCTCGAGCGCATGACCCAGTACAAGACCAAGTCCGCCAAACAGGAATCCGTCGGCGACGGCATCCTGCAATACCCCGTCCTGATGGCGGCCGACATCCTGCTCTACCAGGCCGGCATCGTCCCGGTCGGCGAGGACCAGGCCCAGCACGTCGAGCTGACCCGCGACATCGCCCAGCGCTTCAACTCCCTCTATGGCGAAACCTTCGTTGTGCCCGGAACCAGCCTCCCCTCCGTCGGCGCGCGCATCATGGGCCTCGACGACCCCGCCCAGAAGATGAGCAAGTCCGAGACCGCCGCCAACCACTCCGTCGCCCTGCTCGATCCGCCCGATAAGATTCGCAAGACCATCATGCGCGCCACCACCGATTCGAACCCGGCCGTCGATTTCGAGACCGCCGGACCCGGCGTGCTCAACCTGCTCTCCATCTACCAAGCCTTCTCCGGCGCCACCGACGACCAGATGAAGGCCCAATTCACCGGTCTCCGCTACGGCGACCTGAAGAAGGAAGTGGCCGCCATAGTCATCGCCCATCTGGAGCCCTTCCAGGAACGTTACCGCCGCATCGTCTCCGAGCCCGGCTACCTCGCCGCCGTCCTCCGCGACGGCGCCGACCGCGTCGCCCCCATCGCCAACCAAACCGTCCGCCAAGTCAAAGACCGCATGGGCCTCTAAAAGGGGACAGACGCATTTTCGCCGCCATCTCCCGGCTTCAGGCGAAGAGCAAGCGGCCTTTGGGCTCCGGCACGGGACGGCCAAGTTCACGCGCCGTTTCCAGCCACTCGGAGATGACGACTTCTGCGTTTGCGAGAGCCTCCTGCCTGGTGGGTCCATCCGCGACGCAGCCGGGCAACTCCGGCACTTCCGCGATGAATGCCCCATCCTCGCCGCTCCAATACAGGATGATCTCGTATTTCGTCATTGGACCCCTTCCGAGAGTGTATACCGAACGATCACAGCCCTAACCTGCTTGACCCGGTAGGGCTTCGCCAGCGACCCGCGCGGCTGGAGGTTAAGGATTTCCATGACGTCCCGTTTCGTGAATAGGCGATGACTGCCCTTCACCCGTTCGACAAACCCGAGAGCCTTGACGAGCGAGCGCAGGCCGTCGAAACGGATGCTGGCGTCCGCGGTACCGCTAAGCGCCTTGAGCAGAAGCTGCCTGCGCGCAACTCCCATTATTGCCCCTCATCACCGAAAACTAAAGAATATTTGCCCCATCCCCTCAATAACTTACAGCCCCAGCTCCCCTAATCCTGCCCTCCCTGCCCGCTACCGTGGAATCGCCATGGCATCCCCCGCACAAATCCACGCCAATCGCCTCAATGCGCTACGCTCCACCGGACCGCGCACCGACGAGGGTAAGGCCGCTTCCCGCTTCAATGCCCTGAAATACGGCATCGAAGCCCGCTCGCTGGTGCTCCCCGGCGAAGATCCCGCCGCGCTCGAAGCCCTCGCACTCGATTACCACCGGCAATTCAACCCCGCCGGCCCGCTGGAAGATTACCTGGTCTGGACCATCGTCCAGGCCGATTGGAACCGCCGCCGCTATACCCGCGTCGAGGCCCAAATCCTCCAGGCCCAACCCGCCACTCTCGACGCCTTCACCTGCCCCGCCGCCCGCCAGGTCTTCCGCCGCCTGGCCGCCGAAGAGCGCAGCCTCTTTCGCGCCCTGAAGGAACTCCGCCGCGTTCAGTGCGACCGCTCCGCCGAGGAGGACAACCCTCAGTCTTCCGCGGAACAGAGTGGCATCCTGCACGCCGGTTGTCTATCGGCGCCTCTCGCCGCCAGCCTGGAACCTCCAGCTCAACCCGCGTCTCCAACGGATCTGTCTTCGGCATCCTCCGAAGCTCCGCGAATTGGCTTCGTTCCCCCCAGTCCGCAGCCCAGTCCGCCGCGCCCCTCCAAACCGCCGGTTTCCCCTCGCCGCGGAATGTATCGCCGCTACTGAGCCGCGCCGAATGCGGCCCTACACCAGCTTCAGCGCCTTCACCCGGTCCCTCAATTGAGCGGCTTGCTCGAACTCGAATCTGCGGGCGGCTTCCCGCATCCTCTCTTCCAGTTCCGCGATCAACCGTTGCCGCTCGTCGGGAGTGAGCCCCGCGATGTCATCGTCCTCCTCCAGCGGGACGGTCACGTAATCCGCTTCCGCGATGGCCACCAGACTCATATCGATCGGCTTGATGATCGATTGCGGCACAATCCCGTTGCGCTGGTTGTAGTCGAGCTGCACCGCGCGCCGGCGCCCGGTCTCGCCCAGAGCCTTGCGCATGCTGTCGGTCATCACGTCCGCGTACAGAATCGCGTGCCCTTCCACGTGGCGGGCCGCCCTGCCCATGGTCTGTATCAGCGAGCCCGCCGACCGCAGGAAGCCTTCCTTATCGGCGTCCAGAATGGCCACCAGCGACACTTCCGGCAAGTCCAGGCCCTCCCTCAGCAGGTTGATTCCAATCAGTACGTCGAACTCGCCCCGCCGCAGGTCGCGCAGTATCCTGATGCGGTCGAGCGTGCTCACTTCCGAATGCAGATACCGGCAGCGTACCCCCACCTCCGAGTAATACTCCGTCAGATCCTCCGACATCCGCTTGGTCAGCGTAGTCACCAGCACCCGCTGATTGGCGTCGGCGCGCTTGCGAATCTCGCCCAGCAGATCGTCCACCTGTCCCTTCACGGGACGCACCTCCACCGTCGGGTCCACCAATCCCGTGGGCCGTATGATCTGCTCCACGATCACTCCGCCGGACTTAGTCAGTTCGTACGCGCCGGGCGTCGCCGACACGTAAACCAGTTGGTTGACCCGGTGCTCGAATTCCTCGAACGTGAGCGGCCGGTTATCGAGCGCGCTGGGCAGCCGGAAGCCGTGCGATACCAGGGTCTCCTTGCGCGAGCGGTCGCCGTGATACATGCCGTGCAACTGCGGCACCGTCTGGTGACTCTCGTCGAGGAACATGATGGCGTCCTGCGGCAGGTAGTCCAGCAGCGTGGGCGGCGCTTCGCCCGGCAGACGCCCCGAGAAGTGCCGCGAGTAATTCTCGATGCCATGGCAGTAGCCGATCTCCCGCATCATCTCCAGATCGAACATCGTGCGCTGGTACAGCCGCTGCGCCTCGATCTGCTTCCCCTGCTTCTCAAGCTCCGCGCGCCACCATGTCAGCTCCTCGCGAATGCTGTCCATGGCCGCCAGCTTGGTCTCTTGAGACATCACATAGTGGGTCTTGGGATAGATCGGCAGCCGCGCGTAAGTCTGCTTCACCTGCCCCAGCAGCGGGTCGATCTGAGACAGGCTCTCCACTTCGTCGCCGAAAAGCTCGATCCGGAAGGCGTCGTCGTCGTAAGTCGGGTACACTTCGATGACGTCGCCTCGCACCCGGAACGTCCCCCGGCGGAAATCGGCGTCGTTGCGCTCGTAGAGAATCTCAACCAGCTTGGAAACAATCTGCCCGCGCGAGATCTTCTGCCCCTTTTCGAGCATCAGCAGCATGCCGTAATAGGCCTCGGGCGATCCCAGCCCGTAAATGCAGCTTACGCTGGCCACAATCACGCAGTCGCGCCGCTCGAACAGCGACTTAGTCGCCGCCAGCCGCAGCTTATCCAGTTCGTCGTTGGTGGTGGCCTCCTTCTCGATATAAACGTCGCTCGATGGGATGTACGCCTCCGGCTGGTAGTAATCGTAGTAACTCACGAAATACTCCACCGCGTTCTCTGGAAAGAAAGACTTGAACTCGTGATAGAGTTGCGCCGCCAGCGTCTTGTTGTGCGCCAGGATGAGCGCCGGCCGGCCGGCTGCCTCAATCACCTTGGCCATGGTGAAGGTCTTCCCGGACCCCGTGACTCCCAGCAGAACCTGGTGCCGCTCTCCCTCGCGGATCCCCCGCGAAAGCTCCTCGATGGCGGCCTCCTGATCGCCCCGCGGGCGGTAATTCACCACCAGTCGAAAGCTCATGGCGCCGGCTGCTGGATATCCACTCGGATGGCGATGGATTCTCCGGTCGGGAAGACTCTGAACTTCAGGACGGCTGACTTGGCGCCCTCCAGAGCCTTCACGCTCACGGTCGCCTTTCCGTTCGCCGGCATATCGGCGTGAGTGGGAGTCGCTTCGATGCCTTCCGGCGGGTCGCCGTCCAGGGAGATGCTCATCGTGCCAAGCGCGGCGTTAGAGAAGGCCACCACCCCGGCTTCGCCAACCTTCACGGCGAGCGATCGCTTGTCGGCGCTCACCTTATTCAGGGCCACCGCCGCATTGGTAACATCGGCCTGCGTGGGAAATGCGCCGGCCGTGGCGGTCTGGCCGGCGCCCGTCCGCGGCACTATCGTTCCCATGTTTCCGAACGGCGTCATCCGCGGAGCGTCGGGGTCCACGTACCAGCACCACTTCCCGTGCACCAGTTTCCAGGTGCTCCCTATGCTGCTGTTGACCTGACGGCCAACGAAGCCCATAACCACGATGGTTCGCAAACACTCGGCCCTCACTTCCCCTAGCTTGGACTTCCCCGCATAGCCGATCTCCTTCACTTCGCAACTGATATATCTTTCCTTCCGGATCGATATGAAATAGTCTTTGGTCTCAGGCGCAACCAGCGACTCCGCATCGCCGAATTGCCCCTTCACAAAATCCTGGTAGAACTGCTCCGCGCGGGCCCGCAGCGCCTGCTCGGCTTTGGCGGGGAGCTTCTCCGCCGGTTTTACGCCGTTCTGGGCGTGCAGCCCCGTCGCAAGGAGGGCAAGGATAACGATACGCGCCATGACTTCAATGTTATCGCACGCGCGCCCCGGCGGTCCCAATGGCGGGCGGGTTCAAACGCAGCCTCAAGCGCCCCCTCCGCCCGCTCACGGCAAAACCTCGCCGCGCTCGGCCAGCAGCAGCCGGATGGCCGGACGCAGGCTGGCCCCGGCTACGAGTTGTACCGTGCCGGCGACTGCCTCGAGCGCCCATGGCGTTTCGCGCCAGATCGCCGACAAGGGCCGCGTTACTCCATCCTCCCCACCGTAGAAGACGCGGTCCGTCCAGCGCTCCCGCCCGGGATATTCGGGATACCGCCGGAGAATGTCGCCGATGGCTTCGAGCATTCGCAGCGCCATCGGCTCGCGGTAATGCG
>Ga0182027_10001805_pt1 | contig 35014 bp, 33 predicted proteins | sample 712E1DmetaG_FD_121300 | JGI IMG/M metagenome (GOLD analysis project Ga0182027, IMG submission 121300) | Permafrost microbial communities from Stordalen Mire, Sweden - 712E1D metaG (Illumina Assembly) | ecosystem: Environmental > Terrestrial > Soil > Wetlands > Permafrost | place: Sweden...
CCGCATGATCCAACGCAACGTGATCGCCATGTCTGGAAGAGCCGTGGAAGCGGCGGGCGATGTGGATGTGCTCCTGCTGGATAAGACGGGAACCATCACGCTTGGAAACCGTCAAGCAGTGGAGTTGATCCCTGTCGGCGGAGTCTCTGCTCAAGAGCTAGCCGAGGTAGCGCAGTTAGCTTCCTTAGCCGATGAAACACCTGAGGGCCGTTCTATTGTTGTTCTTGCCAAAGAAAAATATGGCCTACGAGGCCGCACGATGGGCTCCAGCGAGGAAGCTCCCGAAGGAATGCACTTTGTTCCGTTCACTGCCCAGACTCGTATGTCCGGTGTGGATTTCGACGGTACAGCTATTCGCAAAGGCGCGCCCGATTCCATTATGGCATTGGTCGAATCGAGCGGTCATACCGTTCCTTCCGACCTTAAAGCCAGCGTGGACAAGATTGCACGCGCAGGCGGCACGCCATTGGTTGTTGCGCGCAATGGCGAGGCTCTCGGCGTAATCAATCTCAAGGATATTGTCAAGGGTGGGATTAAAGAGCGCTTTGCTCAATTACGAAAAATGGGCATCAAGACCGTGATGATCACCGGCGATAACCCGCTGACCGCGGCGGCCATCGCGGCGGAAGCCGGAGTGGACGATTTTCTGGCACAAGCCACACCGGAAGCGAAACTCAAATTAATCCGCGAATATCAAAGCGGCGGGCGGCTGGTGGCCATGACCGGCGACGGCACGAACGATGCGCCGGCGCTGGCCCAAGCCGATGTGGCGGTGGCCATGAACACCGGCACGCAACCGGCGCGTGAAGCCGCCAACATGGTGGATTTAGACAGCAACCCCACCAAACTCATTGAAGTGGTCGAGATCGGCAAGCAATTGTTGATGACGCGCGGCGCGTTAACTACATTTAGCATCGCGAACGATGTGTCGAAATATTTTGCGATCATCCCGGCCGCGTTTGCAAGCACGTATCCCATCCTGAACGCGCTCAACATCATGCGGCTGACGACGCCGCAAAGCGCGATCATGTCGGCAGTGATCTTCAATGCCCTGATCATCGTTGCGCTCATTCCACTCGCCTTGCGCGGCGTACCTTACCGCGCGGTAGGTGCGGCGCGTTTGTTGCGCGACAACATTTTGATCTACGGCGTGGGCGGGGTGATCGCGCCCTTCATCGGGATCAAGTTGATCGATATGCTGCTGGCGGCTTTGCACCTGGTTTAAAAACGGGATTCATCCACAGATTTCGCAGATACCGCAGATAAAGAAAAACATCTGCCAATCTTAAAAGCCTGATGCTTGCCCGCTAAAAACGGTTGAACCAAAAGGATCAAACTATGAAACATCATATCCATTTCAGCGTTGAACTATTTCGAAACTCAGCCTATGCGGTCCTGATCGTTTTTGCCACAACCTTCTTCCTGTTACTGGTCGGGCGAAATGAAATCGGCGAAGGCGTGATCGCATTGATCTATCTCATGCCGGTCATCTGGAGCGGCTATCGCTGGGGACAAGGACCGGGGATGAGCGCGGCATTGGCGGCGGCGCTGGCCTTCGACTTCCTTTTCATCCCACCCTTTTACACGTTCACCATCGGGAGCCTGGAAGGCTGGCTGGTACTGGCAATCTTCCTGGCCGTGGCAGTCATTTTGATCGGCCGCTTCGAAGCAGTTCTATCCAAAGCGCGCCAAGCGACCTTCATGTATGAGCTGAGTTCGGCCCTGGCGAACACACGCACGCAGGATGCAGTCGCCCACACCGCGGCCCGCTATATCCAACAGTTATTCCAGGCACAGTTGGTCAATGTAATTTTCCGCCAGCCAACCGGCGAGTCGCCGCGCATCGCAGTCAGCGAGCCGCATGACGGCCAAGGCAAAGGCAAGCCGGATTGTCTGCTTCCCATTTTGAATGCATGGGGATTGATCGGCGAAATCCAAATCTGGCGCGGCGAGTATGGGAACCTGCCATCCGAAGACAATCCACTGCTCCAGAACTTTGCAGTGCAAACTGCAAAGGCGCTGGAACGGACACAACCCGTCATTAATAAAGAAACCGCCAATGGCTTCGCTTCAAAACCATCGGCAAAGTAGAAGGTGAAAATGATCTCACAAATTAAACCCGCTGTAATCCTATTGCTAATTTTTACCGTCCTGACGGGCATTGTTTATCCACTGGTCGTGACGGGCATCGCCCAACTGGTTTTTCCAGCGCAGGCGAACGGCAGTTTGATCATCAAGAACGGCAAGGCCGCCGGCTCGGAATTGATCGGGCAATCGTTCGATGATCCGAAATATTTCTGGGGAAGGCTTTCGGCCACCGGGCCATTCCCCTATAACGCCTATTACGCCCAAACGCTGACGGGTTCATCCGGTTCAAACTACGGGCCGACGAATCCGGCTTTGATGCAAGAAGTCCAAGGGCGGATCGAGGCGTTGAAAGCGGCCGATCCAACCAATACCACGCCGATCCCGGTTGACCTGGTGACATCATCCGGAAGCGGGCTCGACCCGGATATCAGCGTAGCCGCGGCTCTTTATCAAGTTCACCGCGTTGCCGCCGCGCGAGGTTTGACCGACGCACAAGCCAAAGCTTTGGTGGATCAATATACAGAAGGCCGCCAGTTTGGTTTTCTGGGCGAACCGCGCGTGAATGTGCTGGAGTTAAACCTGGCGCTGGATGCTTACAAACCTTGATGACCTAATGAGCCGGTGGAGTCAAAATCAGCCGATCTTGACGCAATCTTGACTCCACCAGCCACTTTCCTCTCCCTTTTTGACGGCCGATTGAATAAACTACAGTTTGCAACGACAGCATGGATAATCCGACCCGGCAACGGAATTGGAATACAATAGATATTGATTATGATGGAACAGCGTCCCGATCCTGATAAACTACTGGAACAGGTGCAAGCGGAAGAAAAGTCGGCGAAGCGCGGGCGGCTTAAGATCTTCCTGGGTTATGCCGCAGGCGTGGGGAAAACCTATGCCATGCTGGAAGCCGCCCGGCAGAGAAAAGCAGAGGGGATTGACGTTGCCATCGGGTATCTCGAAACCCACAAACGGGTCGAGACGGAGCGCATCGCACAAGGGTTGGAAACGATCGCGCGCAAAACCATCGAATATCACAACGTTACACTCACCGAAATGGATGTGGACGCCATTCTTATCAGAAACCCCAAACTGGCATTGGTGGACGAACTGGCACACACCAACACGCCCGGCTCGCGCCATCCCAAACGCTACCTGGACGTGGAAGAATTATTGGAAGCGGGGATTGACGTATACACTACACTGAACATCCAGCACCTTGAAAGTTTAAACGATGTCGTCGCGCAAATTACCGGAGTGCTGGTACGAGAAACCATTCCGGACCGCGTGATTGACGAGGCGAACGAACTGGAACTGATTGACCTGCCGCCGGAGGAACTGCTGAACCGCCTGCGGGAAGGGAAGGTGTATGTTCCGGATCAAGCCGCGCGCGCAATCCAGGATTTTTTCCGCAAGGGAAACCTGACCGCTTTACGCGAGATGACCATGCGGCGTGCGGCGGAGCGCGTGGACGACCAGATGCGTTCCTACATGCAGACGCAGACCATCGCCGGTCCATGGGCGGCGGCGGAACGCGTGATGGTCTGCATCAGCCCCAACCCGATGGGGGAACGCCTGATCCGATCGGCGCGCCGCCTGGCGGATGAACTCAACGCGGAATGGCTGGCGGTTTACATTCAAACACCCCATGACAGCACCCTGCCGGAACAGAAGCAGGATTTTGCGACGCGGTCACTGAGACTGGCAGAGGAACTGGGAGCGCGCACGGCCATGCTGCCGTCCAGCGGTTCGGCGAGCGCCCTGGCCGAGACGGTCATCCATTTCGCACACAAAAACAACGTCACTAAAATTGTGGCAGGCAAGCCCATGCGTCCGCAATGGATGGAGATCCTGCGCGGTTCCTTCGTGAATGAGCTGATCCGCAGAAGCACCGATATTGATATTTATGTGGTGCCGTCGTCCGAACCGCCGCACGTGCCTCCCGAAGAAAACCCACTGCGCCCGCACAGCCACATCCCTGCCTACTTATTCAGCCTGCTGTTGGTGATCGCGGCAACCAGCGTGGGTTATTTAATCGGCAACACCATTTCGCCGACCAACCTGGTGATGGTCTATCTGCTGGCCGTGGTGATTTCCGCGATCTATCTGGGCCGAGGCCCCTCCATCCTGGCCGCCATCGCAAGCGTCCTGGCATTTGACTTTTTCTTCGTCCCGCCGCGTTATACCTTTTCCGTAATGGACACGGAATACCTGCTGACATTCATCGGATTACTACTGGTCGGCATCGTCATCAGTTATTTAACCGTGCAGGTGCGCGAACAGGCCAACACGGCGCAGGCCCGCGATGTGCAATCCACAGCCTTGTATGAACTCGGCCGCGACCTGACAGCTATAGTAGCCCTGGATGCAATCGCCCAAACCATCATTTTGCATATCAGCCAGACGTTCAACCGGGAGGCCGCCATTTTCCTGCCGGAAAAAGACGGTTCACTAAAAGCATATGTCTCCAGCCCAACGCTGGCAATCGCCGACAACGAACTGGCAGTGGCCGACTGGGCGTTCAAGCGCGGACAAACTGCCGGACGCGGGAGCGATACCTTGCCGGACGCATCCATGCGATATCAACCCCTGCAAACTGCGCGCGGCATTGTGGGGGTATTGGGCGTCAGACCCTCCGATTCGGCACACTACCTGACGTCCGACCAGCACAGAACGCTGGACGCGTTCGCCAACCAGGCCGCGATCGCGATCGAAAGAGCGCGGCTGGTGGAGCAAACCCGCCAGACCGAAATATTGGAGATCACCGATAAATTACAATCGGCGTTATTGAATTCCATTTCTCACGACCTGCGCACCCCCTTGGTTTCGATCACCGGCGCGTTAAGCAGTTTAGCCGAGGATTCCATCACCCTCAATGAAGCCACGCGGCGGAACCTGATCGAAACCGCACGCGGCGAGGCAGACCGCCTCAACCGGCTGGTGGGCAACCTGCTGGATATGACGCGGCTGGAAGCGGGGGCCGTGAAGGTCAAGTCCGAGCCATGCGATATCCAGGATGTGATCGGCTCGGCACTGGGGCAACTGGACACGCGCAAGGAGAACCATCCGATCATGGTCAATGTACCACCCGACCTGCCCTTCGTGGCCATGGACTTCGTTTTGATCTCGCGCGTGCTGGTGAACGTGATTGATAATGCCATCAAATATTCACCGGCAGGATCGCCGATCGAAATCAAAGCGCATCCCGCCAGCGGTTACATGGAAATCGAAGTGGCAGACCGAGGCATCGGAATCCCCAATGAAGACCTATCACGGATCTTCGACAAGTTCTACCGGGTGCAGAGACCCGATAATATCACCGGCACAGGACTGGGACTTTCCATCAGCAAGGGAATCATCGAGGCACACGGCGGTTTCATCGCGGCAGAGAATCGAAGCGGCGGCGGAACCATCATGACGATCGCACTGCCGATCAAATAAACCATGAGCGATACAGACACAGACCTAAACATCCTGATCGTGGACGATGAGCCTGCCATCCGGCGCTTCCTGAAGGCCTCGCTGGGAGCATACGGCTACACCATCACGGAAGCGGTCTCCGGCGAAGACGCATTGAGGATCGCGGCCACGAGCCGCCAGGATATCGTGATCCTCGATCTCGGACTGCCGGACATTGACGGGGTGGAAGTGACGCGCAGGTTGAGGGAATGGTCAAGCATCCCGATCATCATCCTATCGGTGCGAGAACATGAAAACGACAAGATCGCGGCGCTGGATGCGGGGGCAGACGATTATTTGACCAAACCGTTCGGCATCGGGGAGTTAATGGCACGTATGCGCGTGACCCTGCGCCGGACCGCGCAGGATACGAGCGAGCCGGTCTTTGAATCGGGCGGACTGACGATGGATTTCGCCAATCGAGAAGTAAAGATCAACGGCGAGAGCGTGACGCTGACGCCCACCGAATATGATCTCTTGCGAACGCTGGTCAAACACGCAGGCAAGGTGCTGACGCATCGCCAGCTTCTGCTGGCTGTGTGGGGGAATGCCTATGAAGGCGAAACTCACATCCTGCAGGTGAATATCAGCAACTTGCGCCGGAAAATCGAGCCAGACCCGCTGAGGCCGGTTTATGTCGTGACGGAGCCGGGAGTGGGATACCGGTTGAAGGTGGTTTGAAGAAGGGGGGATTCGGGAATCGGGGGTCGGGAATAGGGAATGGGTCATGGGTCATAGGTCATGGATGATGAAGAGATATTCGATATTCGATACTCGATATTCGAGGATGGAGGGCGTAGATTCCATGAGATTTCTTTAACCACGAAGGCACAAAGGCACGAAAGGATTTGCCCACGAGGTTCACGAATAGCACGAAGGAGAGCAAAGGGAACGAAAGAAGGATGATCAGGAATCGAGAATGGGAATTGAGGATAAGGATGGAGGGAAGTAAAAGCCTCGGCTAGCAAATGCAGAAGAACGCTGAATTTGGGGAGGGAGAAAGTGCGCCGCGCCATGAATAAAAGGCATCCTGAGTCGAGTCGACTCAGGATGCCTTATGATCGAAATTTTACAGGGTGCAGGAGATGGGACGATTAGGGCGGCGCCCACAAGAGGCTGACATTGTCATACCATAACGTGCCGCTCCTGGCCGTATAATAAAGATTCACAACCACTTTGGTATAGGCGTGTGGCGCGATAAACCAGGTGGTCGCTTTTGAAAATCTATACGTACCGGTATAGGTAATGGGCAGAGGAAACGTGTTGACCAGCTTGAGGCCATTGTAGAGCAATATCGAAGCCTTGGCCGCAGTCGTGGTGGGCACAGAAATGCCCATAGCCCAAAGGGAGAAGTAGAAGGCGCTGCCCACAGCACCGGGTTTGAGAATCGTTAACGAAGCCCCCTTGGAGCTCAGACCCTGCACGAAGCGTACCGCACAAGGAGAGCTTACATAGAAAATGTTACAGAACCTACCATCAGAACCGGACCACGTGCCGATCTTCACCCAAGAGGTGGGAATCTTGGTACCCGAGGAAAAGAGTCCATTTTTGGTAAGTTCCGTGCCCGCCAAGCCAGTCCCGGAAAGGTCCAAGGCACCCAAGAGGGTCGTATCATCGGGAGCATAAATTAAAAGCTGGCCGATAATCGTCCCCACGCGCTGGGGGAAGAATTGAAGAAACAACGTGCAAGAATCCCCCGATTGACCATTCGGCTGAAGCGTTGTTATACCTCCACCACTGCTAATACAGTTGTTGGTGGGGATCTGGAAATCGGAACTGCCTATGATGAAAAAGCCAAGGGCCATGGTGGAAGAGGTGGAATTGGTCAGCGTAACGGTCACAGCATGCAAGGATTCCTGGGTCAACACCAATTGACTGTGGAAAGTGACCGAGGTGGGGTTAAAAAGGATGTCGGACGAGGCATAGGCCGGCGCGCCGCCGCTGAAAGCCAACAGGCTCACAAGCATACCGACAAGGACAATGAGATTGACGAATATCTTCTTCATGTTTCTACCTCCGAGGTCACATGTAAACAAAAATATTTTAGCACAGGATAAGAGAAGCGAACAAAAAGTTACAAGACTGTAATGTATGTATGTTACACGAAATCGTTTCAGCGGAAGGCGGGCAGGAACGGTCAAAGAAAGCGAGCGCCTGCACTATGGTAAACTCGCAGCATGCACCCCAGTACTGCGCTCGCTCATCCCAATATCGCGGCCATCAAATATTGGGGCAACCGAGACGAGGCCCTGCGGCTGCCCGCAAACGGCTCGATCTCGATCAACCTCGACAGGCTATTTACGCGCACAACCGTCAGCTTTCAGCCCTCCCTGCCGTTCGACGAGTTGATCATCAACGGACATGAAGCTACGTGGCCGGCACTGGAGCGCGTTTCATTGATGCTCGATCTGGTACGCGAGAAGACCGGGATCACCGCGCGCGCCGAGATCGTCAGCGAAAACAATTTCCCTTCGGGGGCGGGGATCGCTTCATCCGCATCGGCATTCGCGGCGCTGGCATTGGCGGCGAGCAAAGCGGCAGAACTGGACTTAAGTGAACGAGAACTCTCCCGCCTGGCACGGCGCGGTTCCGGCTCGGCGGCGCGTTCGGTTCCCGACGGGTTTGTAGAATGGCAAATGGGAAGCTCTGACGAGGACTCGTTTGCGTATTCGATTGCAGGGCACGGCCATTGGGCTTTGAGCGACTGCATCGCCATCATCAGTTCATCACACAAAAAAACCGGTTCCACGGAAGGACATGCGCTGGCAGGCAGCAGCCCATTCCAAGCGGCGCGGGTGGAAGATGCACCGCGCCGGATCGAAATATGCCGAAGCGCGATCTTGAAACGGGATTTCGAGGCCTTCGCTTCCATCGTCGAGCTGGATTCGGATATGATGCACGCGGTGATGATGACATCGCAGCCGGCACTGCATTACTGGCTGGCGGCTTCGCTGGCGGTCATGCAAGCGGTGCGCGAATGGCGCGAGGGAGGCCTATCCGCCTGCTATACGGTGGATGCAGGTGCGAACGTACATGTGCTTTGTCCGGAAAAGGAAGCGGAGGAAGTTGCAATACGCCTGCGCAAAATTTCGGGCGTGAAGGATGTATTGACGGCAAACGTTGGAGGAGCGGCAAGAATCGTGGAAGAAGAATAAACCCGGGCGCGCTCAGAGTTATGCTCACAAGAGATTGCCGCGTTGGGTTTCGACCCTGAAAGGGCGCAGGGCGTTACGCTTGCTGCGCTCGCTACTCAACCCGCGCGATTCGCAATGACAGCATGCAAACAGGGGTAAGAGGCATGAGGGTTTGTTCATCCATGCTTTAGCTTCTCCTAATCCAAACAGGATATAATGAACAGGCTTTTTTATAAGCCGAGGTAATCAATGAATATTTCCATCCTATCTGCTGTGATTTTCGTGGTCGTATTCGCAGGCGTGATCATCACGCACGAATTCGGCCATTTCATTGTGGCGCGCCTTTTGAAGGTTGAAGTCGAAGAATTTGGGATCGGGCTGCCGCCGCGAATTGCAACTCTCTGGCAAGCCAAAGGTTTTCTGCTGTTAAAAAATGGGAAAAGATTAGAGATACCCCAAGATTTTAGAATGATTTTAGGCTGGCCGGCAGTCCTGAACCGCGAATTGAAGATCACGCTCGACGAGGTCAACAATCAATCCATCCTCAGAACATTAGAAATCCCGATGGAATCAAATCCGGCAAAGGCTTCCGCAAAAGATTTGGGGCTTTGGGTGGATGAAAACGGGCATATGGTTGAGCGCCAAAATCCGCAAAAACAAATCATGCTCGGGAAGAAACCAGGCGAGGTTAAGCTCACTGAAACCATTACAGAAGTTCACCCAGGAACTGAAATTACCCTAAACTGGCTGCCCGTTGGAGGCTTTGTAAGACCCAAAGGCGAGAACGATCCGAGCATTCCCGGCGGATTGGCGGCGGCAAGCCCATGGACGCGGCTGGCCGTGCTATTTGCGGGGCCAACGATGAACTTATTGACGGCGGTGATCGTTTTCGCCTATTTGTTCAATCAAATGGGCATCCCCGATTACAACAAAGTGCAGATCGGGGATGTGGTCGCCAATTCACCCGCGGCTCAAGCCGGCATCCAGATCAACGATATCATCTCAAGTGTGAACGGACAAAGCGTTTCAGACCAAACCCTGCTGCGCAATGTGATTTATGCCAATCTGGATAAGCCGGTCACGCTGGTCATTCAGCGCGGCAACCAAACCGTGACCATCACGGCTACACCGTTAAGTTCACGCCCGCAAAGCGAGGGAGCCTTGGGCATCTCGATGGGGTATGCGATGGTGCGTTCCGGTTCGGTCATCCAAGCGACCGGTTACGGATTCCTGGCTGTTTACGACCAGATCAGCGCGTTGGTCTCCCTGCCGGCAGAGATGATCCGCGGGCAAGTCAGCCCGGGTCAAGCGCGCGTTTCAGGTTTTATAGGCATGTACGAATTTCTTAATCAAACGGTCAGTCGTGATATCCAAAGCCGCCAAGCTCCTCAATCGGCTCCGCCTTCATCATCTTCATCCAATCCAAAGCCAGTTAATCCGCAGGAACCGACCTACTTCACGCTTCAACTGATTGCCATTCTAACTGTTAGCGTTGGCTTTATCAATCTGCTGCCCTTCCCGGCACTGGATGGCGGGCGCATCTTCTTCGTCCTGCTCGAACTGATCATACGCAAGCGCGTGCGACCGGAAATCGAAAACTATGTCCACGCGGCCGGCTTTGCCATCCTGATCCTTTTCATGATCTACGTCAATGCCATGGACTTTATCCATCCGGCCATCATCAACCTGCCAAAATAAAATGCCGAAATGAGCGCGTCAAGACTGCCCTTCCAAAAAATAATCAACGAACTGCTGGACGGAAAGAAAAGCCTGTCACGCACCGCCTTGCGAGATTTTTCCGACATCGACAGCGAGACACTGAACGCCCTGCTCGAAGCCTGACCGCGCATCGCACCCGACCGCAAGCAGATGCTGCTGGGCGAACTCCAGACCCTAACCGACAACGATACGCGGGTGTGCTTTGACGACTTTGCGCGCGCCATCTTAAACGATCCCGATGCGCAAGTACGCATAAGCGCCATCCACCTGCTGGAAGAATGCGACGACGCGAAGCTGGTCCCGATCTATTTGAAGATGCTGTCCGACGATCCAGAGGCCAGCGCGCGCAAGGCGGCGGCGGCGGCGCTCGGTAAATTCGTTCAATTGGGTGAACTGGAAGGAATTCCGAAAAAGACCCAACGGCGGATCGAAGAGGCACTGCAGGAAAAAGCCAACGGCGAAGACCAGGCAAGCGTCCGACGCCAGGCACTGGAGTCCATCGGTTACTCCGCGCGTCCCGAAGCCATGGTGTTGATCAAGTCAGCCTTTCAGCGCGAGGACCCGGACTGGCAAGCCAGCGCGTTATCCGCCATGGGGCACTCCTCGGATGAACGCTGGGAGAAGGAAGTGCTTCCCAAATTGCTGGATGAAATTCCGCGCGTGCAGTCGGCGGCAATCGAAGCCGCAGGCGAACTGGGGTTGACCTCGGCGCGCGAGATATTGCTCAAACTGCTGGTAGATGAAGAAAACGATGATCTGGTCAGCACCGCGATCTGGTCGCTTTCACAAATCGGCGGCGAAGACGTGCGGGTGTACCTGGAGGGCCTGCTCGATCAGACCGAGGATGAGGATCAGGTTGAATTCCTGGAAGAAGCACTGGACAACATGGCGTTTACCGAGGACCTGGCCAAGTTCGAACTGCTCAATCTCGATATAGACGATGATTTGGTGGATGAAGAGGAAGAATAGGGGAGGGGAAATGGGAAATCGATATTCGATATTGGATACTCGATATTCGGGAAGCCGGACTTAACCTGCTTCCATGGCTTTACCAATGTTGGGAAACCCTTAACACGAATTACGCGAATTTGCGAATGCCGCGAATAAACCATAGAAAATCGGGGAAACTAACCCAGGTGTGGTATTGCTCTTTCCAAAACATCCAATTCGTCAAGCAACTTTGGTAAAACCATAAACCTGCTTCTGCGTCTCACGATGAAGCAAACCACATAAAGAAGCACAGGGGATTACAATACGGCGCATGGCCCTCAATGACCTCTTCTCAACCTTTGCCGACAACCTCCTGCCCATTCTGCTGATCAGCGGGGCAGGATTTTTGTTGGGTAAACTGCTAACAATCGACTCACGCAGCCTGGGGCGAATCGTCTTCTACATTTTCAGCCCGATCCTGGTCTTTGACCTGCTCCTGAAAACCCAACTCGATTCGGCGGATATCCTAAAAACGATGAGTTTTACCATCGTGCTGTGCGCCATCATCGGATTACTGGCTTTATTATCCGGCAAGTTATTGGGCTTTGACCGCCCCGTTTTGATGGCCATCGTTTTGACCGCGGCGTTCGGGAACACGGGCAATTACGGCCTGCCCTTGGTGTCCTTTGCATTCGGCCAGGATGCACTGGCATTTGCCACGCTGTATTTTGTGACCACCTCCATTCTCTTCAACACCTTCGGCGTACTGATCGCGTCGCTCGGACATATGAACATCAAGGAGGCTTTGCTGGGACTTTTCAAAGTGCCGACGGTATATGCAGTGGCGCTGGCCGCGCTGCTGAACCGCTTTCAAATCACGCTGCCCACCTCGATCAGCCGCACGGTGGACCTGGCATCGAACGGGAGCATCCCGGCCATGATCATCCTGCTGGGGCTGGAACTCTCACGCATGCAATGGTCGCATAGTCTGCGCGCATTGCAATTAAGCGCAGGCCTGCGCCTGCTGGCCGGTCCGCTGATCGGATTTCTGCTGGCCATGGCATTCGGGTTGCAGGGTGCGGCGCGGCAGGGTAATATTGTGGAGGCTTCCATGCCCGCAGCAGTGACCACGACAGTTCTTGCCACGGAATACGGCCTGGATACATCCCTCGTAACCGCCATCGTTTTTACAGGGACGATCCTCAGCCCGCTAACGCTGACCCCGCTGCTGGTTTTTCTGAGAAAGTAGCCGAAGATGAATGAAAGACCGCACGGAAGCAAATTCCTCTTTTCCGTTTCCTTTGCAGATTTATGAAAACCAATCCATTTCCAAAAACGACCATGCTGAAACAAATCCGGAAATTCATTTTCTTTTTTCTCACCGCCCTGATCTCATTGGGATTCACGGCCTTACCGCAAAGCCAAACCGGCCTGGCGGCAACGAACGTCAATATCTTCTACAACTTCGGCCAGCAGATCACATTCATGGCAAAGCTCAGTGCGAGCGCGCCCATCCAGCAGGCGTTCCTTTCGTTCCGGGAAGTCAACGAACAAAATACGCGCGTGGTACCGCTGACGCTCAACGCCGACGGATCGACCCGTTATCAATACGACGCCAGTCCGCATTTGATCCCGCCCTTCGCGATGATCGAATTTTCATACCAGGCAACGCTGGCAAACAACCAAAGCGTCAGCAGCGGGCCGTTTTATTTCCGGTATGAGGACAACCGCTTCACCTGGAAACAACTCAGCAATGGAGCGGTCAGCGTACACTGGTACAACGGCGATGAAACATTCGGCCAGGCCGCGCTGGATGCGGCGCGCACCGGATTGCAAGGCATCAGCCAGACCCTGCCGGTTTCGCTGGATGCACCGGTTGACGTTTATATCTATGCCACCTTCGACGACCTGGTCAGTTCACTGGCGCTGGGCGGCAGAAAATGGGAAGCGGGTCATGCAGACCCCTCCATCGGGGTGGTCATGCTGGCGGCGGCTCCCAGCGATACACAATCCATTGACCTGCAGAGATTGATCCCGCACGAACTGACGCATGTCATGCTATACCGCAGTCTGGGCAACGGCTTCAACCGCCTGCCCACCTGGCTGGAAGAAGGCATCGCTTCGATGGAGGAACTGTATCCAAACCCGGATTACACGCGCGCCCTGGAGGCGGCGAGTAAAAACGATTCGCTCCTACCGCTCGAGGATCTATGCGTTTCCTTCCCCGCCGACAGCGGCCGCGCCTACCTGGCTTTTGCCGAATCCCAGTCCTTCGTCCGTTTCCTGCGCGATACCTACGGCAACACCGGAATCGTGGCGCTGACCAAAGCCTATGCGGACGGTCTCAACTGCGACCTGGGCGCGACGCGGGCAGTCGGCGCGCCGCTCAACCAACTGGATGCACGCTGGCGGGAAAGCGTGCTCGGACAAAACATCGCAGGCGTGGCAGTACGCAATTTACTGCCCTACCTCATCATTCTTGGGCTGACGCTGATCGTGCCGGTATGGGGCGTAATCCACATGATCGCCAAAGGGAAAAGAAATGCCTAATGAAAACGTACGCGCCCATGTATGGGTGCAAGGAACGGTACAAAACGTCGGCTTCCGTGCCTATGTGGAAGCCCAGGCACGCCAGGTTGGCGTGACGGGCTGGGTGAGGAACGTCGGTTATGATACGGTCGAGGCTGTGGCCGAAGGTGAACGCGAGAAAGTGGAACGTTTCATCGAAGCCATGAAGGCGGGGCCGCGCGCCAGCAGAATCCGTGAATCCAAAGTCGAATGGGAACCCGTCACCGGCGAATTCAAATCGTTCGAAGTGCGAAGAAGCATGTGATCACTGAAACCCCAAGCCGCGCTCCTTCATGGACACATAACGTCCCTGACCGACAATGAGATGATCCAAGACATCCACATCCAATAGCTTCCCAGCCTGGACGACGGCACGCGTGACAGCCACATCATCCGGGCTGGGAGTCGGGTCGCCGCTGGGATGATTGTGGACCACGATCAGGGCGCTGGCATTGCGCCGGATGGCGGCCTTGAAGATCTCACCGACGCGAATCTGCGAGGTGTTGACAGAGCCGCGATACACTTCGGCGATCTCCAGAACATGATTGCGCGTGTCGAGCAGCAAGACACGCAGATGTTCCTGTTCCAAGGCCGACATCTCATATTGCACCAAGGCGGCGGCATCGGCCGGACTGTTGATGACGGGACGTTCCTCGGTCGATTCGAGGGTGAGCCTGCGGCCCAATTCAATGGCGGCCTTGATCTGCGCGGCCTTAGCCTCGCCGATGCCATGCTGATTGACCAGTTCTTCGAAGGGGGCCTGATGAAGACCGCGCAAACCGCCGAAGGTCTGCAAAAGGCGCTGTCCCACCTGCACGGCGTTCTCACCATGCACGCCGACACGCAGCAGGATCGCAATCAGTTCGGCATGACTCAAGGCCTGCGGTCCAAGCAACGACAGCCGTTCGCGCGGACGATCTGCTTCATGCAGGTCCATGATGCGATAGACGGGGGTGGAAGGTTCATCCATAACAAATCCTTTCCCTAAAAAAGAACGATGAAAAGTACAACAAGCGCAGGGCAAGCCTGCGCCCTACATTTCATTATGGTTGAATATTTCCAACCAAGCCCAACTCAGGGGCGATGCGGCGCATGGCCGTGATGACATTGCCGACATGCTCCCACAACTCCACGCCAAAATCCTCGGCGGCTTTGGCCATCTCTTCACGGTTGGTGCCAGCCGCGAAAGCCTTGTCCTTCCATTTCTTTTTGACGGAGGAAGGTTCGAGGTCGAGAAGAGAACGGGAGGGGCGCACAAGAGCCACCGCTGTGACCAGGCCGGTGATTTCATCGCAAGCATTCAGCGCCTTGCGCCTTAACGTATCACGCGGCACACCCGTGGCGTCACCGTGACTCAGGATATCCTGAATGAGATCTTCGCTGAGGCCGCGCTCACGCAAGATGGGCGCGCCTTGGATGGGATGCTCCGCCGCCGTAGGATGAATCTCCCAATCGAAATCGTGGAGGAGACCCAGCAAGCCCCAAGTCTCCACATCTTCGCCAAACTTTTCGGCGTAGAAACGCATACAAGCCTCGACCGAAAACATGTGGCGCACAAGGCCTTCGTTTTTGACAAATTCACGCACAAGAGCAAGAGCTTCTTCATGATTCATGGTTTTCACCTGTAGGCATCTTTACGATGACGAACACGAATAATTTCAATTATCAATCTTGATTTAAGAATATTATAGACCACACGATATTCCCCTACACGGATACGATAGATTTGATCAAAGCCTTTCAACTTTTTTACACCCTGTGGATATGGATCTTCAGCCAATTTCTCAATTACCGCAACAATTCCCGGGATCATTTGTTGCGGTAACTTGCTTAGTTCTTTTGATGCAGAAGCTTTGATTTCAATCCGGTAAGAGGCCATCTTGCTTTAACTTTGCCATGACTTCATCAAAGGAAATGGTCGGTTCATCGCGTCTTTCGAGCAAAACAGCCAGATCGGCCAAATCCTCCATTAGTTCCTCAAATTCTTCAATGGGTAAAATAACAGCGGTCTTTTTGCCGCTTTGATCGGTCACATATTGCGTTTGCAGTTCGCGAATTTGATCCATATTCACTCGCTTTCACAGTAAATTATACAACTATTGCCCATCAATCTGTTATAAAAATGGGTTCAGGTTTTCCAAGCACAGGGGTCGGTTTAATGACGTACAGATCGAGAAAGGCGCCGACCGTGGCAAGCTGTTCACGTATGTTCCAAATTACCGTCCAGCGCAGAGGATAGAAGTAGTTATCGGCAGCCACCCCGGAGGCCCGAACCCCAAGGGCATTGCACAGGAACAAGGCACGCGGCAGATGAAACTGCTGGGTGACGAGCACCGCCGAGTCCAAACCAAAGATGGCATGAGCGCGATAACAAGTATCGTAGGTACTGCGACCGGCGTAATCCAGAACCATGGCAGAATCCGGAACGCCAAGGCTGAGCGCATATTGACGCATGGCCTCGGGCTCATTGTAATTCATCGTACGATTATCGCCGCTCATCAATAACTTTTGAACCTTGCCGGAAAAATACAGCTTTGTTGCAGTCTCGACACGATCACGCAGGATCGAAGTAGCCTGACCCTGACGGTCAAGCCCGGCGCCAAAAACAATGGCGACGCGTTCCGCCGGCACGGTATCCAGCGTATAACTGCGCGTCCACGCATAAACGGTTGTAACGACGCGCGGCACAATCAACACTAAAAGACCAAGAGCCACAAGCGCAAGAACCAAGTTGCGGATGAACTTCAGAACCTGTTTCGACATATTCCCGATTCTACCAACAAAAAGGCTCTTCCGTTTCGAGCAAGATTCATCCACAGATTTCGCAGATTGCACAGATAAAGAAAAGCGTTTGGCAATGCTTGAAACCTGATGCTTCCCGTTAAAAACGGTTGAACCCAAAAAGAAGGCCTATAACAGCCTGTCCCCGGCCTCGACGGCATCGGTTCGATAATGACAGCCCCGGCTCTGACGATTATGATAAGCGGCTTGAGCGACAATCAACGCCACTTCCACTGCATTCCGCAAACCGATCAAGCCATCGCTCAACTTGGTCTTTTGATAAAAGGTCTCGATCTCGTTTTGCAAATGGCGCAACTCACGGATGGCGCGCGACAGCCGGTCGCCGGAACGGATCAGGCCAACATAATGCCACATGATATTTTGAATGGTCTGCATATCGCCCTGAATCAAGGCAGGATCCGAATCGTTAATCAAGCCGCTTTCATCCCAAGGAGGAATATCCGCGCGAGTCGGAATTGGAAACGTTCCGGCATTCAAAGTCTCTTCGATCTTCTGTCCTGCGCGATGACCCCAGACGAGTCCTTCCAGCAAGGAAGTGGAAGCCAGACGATTGGCACCATGCAAGCCCGTGCAGGAAACTTCGCCGACCGCATAAAGATTGGCAATGCTGGCTCGCCCCCATTCGTTCACAGCGACGCCGCCGCACGAATAATGAGCGGCGGGGACCACGGGAATGGGTTCACGGGTAATGTCCAGGCCTACACGCATACATTCCGCATAAATGTTGGGGAAGCGCGACTTCAAAACGTCCGCCGGCATGTGCGAACCGATATCCAGCATCACATGAGAATATCCGTTAGCCTCCATTTCACTGTGAATGGCGCGCGCAACAATATCGCGAGGGGCCAGGTCCTTCCACTCGGGGGAATACTTCTGCATAAAAGGATGGCCCTCGGGATCAAGCAAAACGCCACCTTCGCCGCGCACGGCTTCACTGATCAGGAAGCCCTCCGCTCCCGGAGCCGCCAGAGCCGTGGGGTGGAATTGAATGTATTCGGCGTTGATGATGCGCGCCCCGGCACGCGCGGCCATGGCAATACCATCGCCGCGCGCACCCGGAGGATTGGTCGTATTCCGAAATATGCGGCCCAAGCCGCCCGTGGCAAGAACCGTGACGGCGGCCAGGGTGCGATGAATGGCCTTGCCGGTGCGGTCAAACACATAGGCGCCATAACACCGGATGGAACGATAATTATCGAGGGGATCGCGCGAGTGATGGGGATAGGTGATCAAGTCCACGGCCGTAGCGTTGGAAAGCACTTCGATGTTGGGATACTTCTTCAATAAGGCCACCAGCCCTTTACTAATGGCCGCGCCGGTGCCATCGCCCACATGAACGATCCGGCGGCGCGAATGAGCGGCTTCCTGACCATAAGACAAGCTCCCATCCGACTCATGGTCAAACTGAACCTGGGCCTGACCGATAAGGAGATCATCCAAAAGCCGAGGGCCCTCCTCGGCAAGGATACGGGCCGACTCCGGCAGTGAGGCACCAGCCCCGGCGGCAAGAATATCCTGAACCAAAAGATCGGCGCTATCATCCCCCGGCCCGCGACGGATGATGCCGCCCTGCGCCCAGAAGGTATTCGATTCATGAACGTCAGGCGAACGCGTGAGGAGGATAATTTTGCGCTGCGGGTTTTGTGCGAGTTGAACGGCGGCAGCGATGCCCGCAATGCCCGAACCGATGATGAGAACATCCGTGGTCTTCATAGGTTATCCAATTTTGATCATACGATCCACAGCACGAAAGGCTTTCAGGCGGATCTCTTCCGGAATCTCAATCACATAGCGATTGTATTTCAGGGCGTCGCGCGTATCCTCCATGGTAATGGTATTCATGTGAGGACAACGCACCATGCACAGCCGAAGCATTTCCTTATCAGGATTGGCGGCGGCGATGTTATCGCCCATCGAACATTCGGTCAGCAAGAGATAGTGCGGGGCTTTTGACTCGCGGACATACTTAATCATGGCGTTGGTACTGCCGGAGAAATCAGAAGCGGCAACCACCTCGGGGCTACATTCGGGGTGTGAGAGAATGACCACATCCGGGAACTGCCGACGCACGGTCGCAATATCGTTGACGGTAAATTTTTCGTGAACTTCGCAGCGACCATGCCAGCCGATCATTTGGACATCGAGCAAATTTTGACCCCCCTCTATGTCTCCCCCCATTTTCTCCGAAAATGGGGGGAGAGCGTTAACCGATGGGAAGATAATATGTTTGCCGCTCTCCCTGGCCACATTGGCAGCCAAATATTGATCCGGCAGGAAGATCACGGTATCAGCTTTAAGCGACTCGACCACCGCGACTGCATTGCTGGAGGTGCAGCAAATGTCACTCTCCGCTTTTACATCGGCATAGGTGTTGACATAGGTGACGACCGGCACGCCGGGGAATTTTCTCCTAAGAGCGCGCACATCCTCGGCGGTGATACTGGCGGCGAGCGAACAACCGGCTTTGGCCGCCGGAAGAAGGACCGTTTTGCCCGGGTTCAAAATCTTGGCGGTCTCGGCCATGAACCTGACACCGCAAAACACGATCACATCCTTATCAGTCTGAGCAGCCTTGCGGCTCAGGTCGAGCGAATCGCCTTTGAAGTCCGGCACGGAATAAAACAGCACAGGCTCCATGTAATTATGTCCGAGTATGACCGCATTGCGCTGTTTCTTCAACTCATTGATCTCGACCGCAATCTCAGCCTTGTAGACCAGCTCAAAATCCGGCACGACATTGGCCAGATGCAATTTCATTTCTTCATAAAGCTTTTGGGCTTCGGGATTCATCGCTCTCCTTTACCAATAGAACTCTTGCACAAGATTAAACACAAAGTACACGAAGTGCACGAAGGGAAAAGAACCTTGATTTAGGGGCACTGCTCTTCTCCAATTAGGCTCTTGCAAGAGATCAAATATCTCCATCAAACGGCATCGAACGAAACATCGAAGGTTTTGGCGGAATGGGTCAGCGCGCCCACCGAAATAAAATCCACACCGGTCTCGGCAATGCGGCGCACGTTTTCCAAATTGACATTGCCGGAGGCTTCCAATTGTGCGCGTCCCTGCGTGAGCCGCACGGCTTCCGCCATCACCTCGACGGTCATATTATCGAGCAAGATGCGTTTGACCTTCAATTCCAGGGCGGTGCGCACATCCTGCAACGTGCGCGCCTCGACTTCAAGTTCAACAGCGGCATGGGCGGCACGGGCACGTCCCACCGCTTCGGCGAGGCTGCCCGCAAAATCAATGTGATTATCCTTAATCAGCATCATATCGTAGAGGCCAACGCGATGATTCTTACCGCCGCCGCGCCTGACCGCCAGTTTATCCAACATGCGCAGACCGGGAGCGGTCTTGCGGGTGTCCAGGATGACGGCCTGCGTACCGGCAACAGCATCCACAAAGCGGCGCGTCCAAGTGGCAATCCCGGACATGCGTCCAAGAAAATTCAAGGCGGTGCGCTCGCCGGTCAAGAGGGAACGCGCGGGACCGGAAAGAGAGGCCAGAGTCTGGCGATCCGTTACGCGAGCGCCTTCGGAGACAGCCACGTTGAAGTTAATGCGCGGGTCAACGATTTGATAGACCGCCTCGGCGACATCCAGCCCGGCAATGATCCCATTTTGCTTCGCAATGATCCGCCCCTGCATGGAAGCCTGCGCAGGCACAATACTATCGGTGGTAATATCGCCATCACCGATATCCTCCTGCAGCGCGCGTCGAATCGCCGCAAGAATATCGGGATGCAAAGCGCTGGTAGATTCAGCCTGCATGGGGACAATCATACGCCAATCCGAATATTTCGTGGAATTAAGAAACGGCAATCACAAGCCACCCTGAACACAGATACTGTTCCCTTTGTTGCTTATATCAGCTTCTCTCTCAACTTTGAACTGGCGAAATCCATTATGGCAACGACAATCACGATGAGCGCAACCGCCGTACCTGCGGAGCGATATTCGCCAAACGGAAAATAATTATTATAAAGGAGGGAACCAATGCCGCCACCGCCCGCAAATCCCACAATTGTTGCCATGCGGATATTGATATCCCATTGATAGATTGAATACGATACGAAAGGTGGAACGATCTGAGGCAAAACACCATACACGATTGCCTGGAAACGCGTAGCGCCCGTGGCGGTGATGGCCTCGAGCAGACCGGAATCAATATTCTCGATGGACTCGGAAAACAATTTTCCAATCAACCCGAAAGTGGTGAGTGACAGCGCGAGCATGCCCGCAAACGGGCCGAAACTAACCCAATAGAAAAAGATGGCAACATATAAGATCGCTTCAATGGAGCGCACGATGTTGAACAAAGTACGTATAAGATAATAGATCACGAGCGAAAAACGGCTGCGCCCCATGAGGTTGTGCGCTGCGAGAAAGCTGAATGGAATGGCAACAAGCCCGCCGAGCGTTGTTGCCAATAATGCCTGGAAAATCGTGATCATCATCTGCGCGATGACAGCGCTGGTCACCTCGGGATCGAGATTGAACGAAACAAAACTGCGAATAAGCTGCCAAAAGGTTGGAGCCGGTTCAAACAGTGCCTTGAGATCGATCCCGGACAAATTCCAACAATAGATAAATGCGGCGACTCCGATCACGATAAAGAACCATGCGCGAAGCGAAGTATAGAACGGGCGCGGCTTGGCGGCGCTGGTCTGAACCACTCCAGCCTCGATGCTCTCCCTCCATTTTGCGCTGATATAGTCCACGATAATGACAACCACAGCGATTGCCCAAAGCGCTGCGGCGTATTGGGTATATGCGCTCAAGCGCAATGACTCGATTATAAAGAACCCAATCCCGCCGCCAGCCACCATCCCAACAATGGTCGCGGAGCGTACGTTGATGTCCCAGCGTAACAGGGTATACCCGAGAAACGGCGGCACGATTTGAGGAATCACCGCGTAGCGAATGGTTTGGAAAAGATTCGCCCCGGTGGCAGTGACCGCTTCGATCGGGCCCGCGTCAATGTGTTCCACTTCTTCGGAAAACAATTTACCCAATGCGGCAATGGAATGGATGGTCAACGCGATTACCGCAGCGAATGAACCCAAACCCACCCACAAGATAACGATCAATCCCCAAATCAGCGTATCAATGGCGCGCACGATATTGAGGAAAGTGCGCATTACGTAGTAAATCACTACGCCGCCAGGGATGCGCGCCGTGATGTTGCGCGCCGCCAAGAAACTGATCGGAACGGCAAGGATCGTCGAAAAAAGCGTGGCCATTAAACCCAGTGCGATCGTTTCAACGATCTTGCCAGCCTGATAGCCGGGAATGAGTGTACCGGCGGAAACGAGTTTCAATCGCACCAAAATGTCGGGAACGGGCTGAGATTGAATGGTGCCAAAAATATAGCCAAAGTTTTCACTCGGGATCCAATGACCGGATGCATCGCGCGCGAAAAGATCGGGATGGATAATATCGTTCAAGATTTTGAGGGCATTTCCAAAACGCGTGACGAGGCGATCCAAGCGAATGTCGGTGACCTGCCAGGCAATTACATAAATAACGAAGGCTGTTAGAAATATTCCGATAAGCCCGGAACCCGATTTGCCCTGCGTAATATTGTAGGCGTCGTATACATTCCATATCCAGAACAGCCCAACAACAATCCATAACCAGCTTGTCGTAAGCCGGCCCACCGTCCATTGGGCAACCTTAAGATTCAATGACCAAGAGATCAAACCGAATTGTACAAGCGCGGCAGCCAGAATCGAGCCACCGCGGCCGCGTTCCTTCAGATAGAATTGTCCCGCGCCGGGGATCACGAAGGAAAGGAATGCCATGAACAATGCACTCCCGGGCACCGCTAAAAGAGCCTTGGAAGTTCTCATATTATATGATGGTCACACGTTCAGCTTCCTGCCCGTAGATCGCCTTGAATTGAGCGTCATCTATTTCCTTCGGCAACCCTTGAAAGACCAACTGTCCCTCCTTGAGCGCGATCGCGCGCGTCGCGTAGCGATGCACGAGATCAAGAAAATGCAGACTGCATAAGACAGTGATTTTGCGCTCTTTGTTCATCTGCTCGAGATATTTCAAGATCGAATGAGCCAGCACCGGGTCGAGCGATGCGACCGGTTCATCTGCCAGAACCAGTTTCGGATCCTGCATCAGCGCTCGTGCGATGCCGACGCGTTGCTGCTGTCCGCCTGACAATGAATCGGCACGGACATGCGCCTTATCCGCCAGACCGAGTTGTTCCAAATTTTCCAGCGCAAGTTTTTGATCGGCGGGCGAAAAATAATTAAGCAGACTTTGAGAGGGGTTGTTATAACCCAAACGCCCCGCAAGCACATTCGTCAATACCGATGAACGCTTGACAAGATTGAATTGCTGAAAGATCATACCTATCTGCCTTCGAATGTTCCGCAGTTCGGAGGCTGGGGCGGCGGTCACATCCAAATCGTTCCAGATGATCCTGCCCGAGGTAGGTTCAATCAAGCGATTGATACAGCGCAAGAGAGTGGATTTGCCGGAGCCGCTTAGGCCGATGACGGCAAGAAACTCCCCATCGTTAACCTCAAAACTCACATCCCTCAATGCCGTTGTTCCATTAGGATAGATTTTCGTGAGATGCTCAACCCGCAGCATAGTTTTCCTCGAAAAGAAGAAGGGCGAAGCCTTCCTTTGATGAGTGAAGACTTCGCCCTTCTTTGAGAGTGATTGTTTTATTGCTTGACCAACTTGCTTACATCCACTCCAGCATCCTTCAACAGTTGTTCGAAGGGCGCATAATATTTACTGAAGTCAGCCTTCTCAAAGCTATTGTAGGCATAGACGCTGTAGATGACAGCATTTCCACCCGGATCCGCATCCATCGCCATGATTGCATCAAGTGTCAATGCCTTCATAGCGGGATCAAAGCCCTGGATGAACTGCACACCATCATTCGGGATGCGCTGTCCGACCGCGAACACCTGCACCTTTTGGGTAATGTCAGGGAACTTGGCCTGGAGGTTCGTGGGGGGATCGGTCAAGATATCCATGAAAGCAACACCTGCATCGCAGTCGCCTTGATACACAGCAATAGCAGCTTTATCGTGACCGCCCGCGTACGTGCTTTTCATATCCGTATCCGGGTTAATCCCCATCGCCATGAACATTGCGCGTGGGATAACTCCGCCGGAGGTGGAACCTGCGGTGGTGAAGCAGAAGGAGTGACCCTTTATATCCGCCAACGTCTTGATGCCGGTATCTGCGCGGGTGAAGAATTCAGGCTTGTAGAACGGTTCCAGTTGACCGACCAAAGCTTTGTCGGGATCAAAATCGAAAGTATGGTATGTACCGGGAGGATTTTGATAACCATATTTGCGTTCCGCGACCAGTTCCACATCAACGTTGTATTTTTCGTGTGCGAGCAATACCGAGAAGGTATTCAAGAAACCGATCTGAGCCTTGCCGCCGCCCAGCGCTTCGATGGAGGCCGCTTCGCTCGTACCGACCAGAATCTTATAGGTCAAGCCGGTCATCTTGCTGAGACAATCAGCCATCGCCTGACCGCCAGTGGTGATCTTGCTAACATCGACCGATGGAACAAAGACGATCACTATCGGATTATCAGATGCGCCCAGAGTGCCAGCTTTGGGCGACATGGCATTCGGCAGAGGAGTGCACGTGGGCGGAATGGCCGTCGGGACAGCGGTGGGAGCAGTAGTGGCAGTGGCAGGAACCGCGGTCGGCGCAGTGGTCGGAGGAACCTGTGTCGGCAGAGGGGCCGTAGTTGGGGGTTCCGTTGTAACAACGGACGTAGCAGCACCGCAGGCCGAAAGCGCCATGGCAAGGGCGACGATCAGGGCCAGCAATGAAAACGTAAGGCGTTTGTTCATAATTCTTCTCCTTTTTATATGATTGAACAATTGTGGATTGTATGCCTTTGCATACAAAGCCATGATAACCCGGAAAATCTCTTTCAGCAAGCAGATGTTTCTTAAAAAATACCAGCCGGCAAAAGCGCTTCATTTGACCAAAGTATTCAATTCCAAACCCGAAGCTTTGACCATGTTGCGGAAATCCTGATATTGTCCATCCTGTGCGACCTGCATCGCATCAATCCCGTACAGCGTTTGCATGGCTGCATTCCCATCCGCAGTATCCATGGCATCCACAAAGGCGCGTATCAAAATGCGGCGCATATCGTTATCCATATCGCCGGCAAAAACGAGCGTTTCATAGGGAATGATGTTCGGAATGCGCCACACCACCATCACCTTCTTTAGCACATCCGGAAAGGCATCTTCCAGGCCGGGGTAAGTGCGGGCATCAATGTAGGTGGCACCGAAATCACAAACGCCCTGGGCATACACGGCGCGAACGACCGTCGGCTGGCCCGCCACAAAGGCGGATTCGTCAAGCTGAACGCCCGCCTGATTTAGAAAACCCAACGGCACCACATAACCCGAAGGAGAGAACTCATCAGACCAACACGACTTTTTATTTTGGAATTGGGCGAGCGCGGTCGAAGCATCAGCTGTATTCTCATTCTTAACCGAATCGAAATACGGGAGAAAACCGGCATCGCTGCGGGCGATGAACTGGGCGCCGTAAAAAGTGTTTCCAGCCTGTTGACGGGCAAAGGCAGCTTCGACACTCCCGTTATCGCTGGCCAGCAAATAACCAAACGGAGAAAGCACGCCGATATGTGCATCCCCATTTTGGAAGCGGTTGATGAGTTCGGATTCCGAGGTTGGGGCAATCGTAATGAATTGATAGCCGGTGGATTTTTCCAAGCGAGCAATGAGTATCTTACTGGCATTGAGGGCATTCGAGTCGAGATGCGGGGAAGGCGCCAGGGAAAGGATCAAGGGATTCCCAGCATCCCCCAGCGCGGCGGTCGGGACAGGAGCGAGGGGTGTATCCGTTGGAGTGACGGTGGCAAGCGGCAGGGTCGGCGAAGCAACGACAACCGGCTGTGGTCTGGGAATCAACCCACAGCCGGAAAGTCCGATCAGTAGCAACAAGAGGAAACTTTTCATCCGTTCCCAACGTCTTTGTAGGGTGTTAATCATAAAAGCCCTGCTATAATATCATACTGAACACGGTCACAAATCGCGCTTTTGCCTACGGGATTCGGCGGGAACAGTTCCTGTCTCAGCTCATAGAAGCCGGATCAGCCTGACCAATCCGGCCAGCTTACAGGGCAAGCGGCTTTTGCCCTGCGAATCAGCCGGAAGAAGACCACAATTTATGATTGTGCCAAACATATTTACTCTACGAATGCGAGGCCAGGCCCGGTCTCAATATCACGGCGATGTTTGATCAGGCCAAAGGCTGTACCCAAATCCGCCGCCTGCCCGAGAACCGGCTTTTGCAAGACCATAAGGAGATTCACGTGAAAGAAAATCGCGGTTCCATTTTAGTTCAGCTTTTGATCCTGGTCGTGATCGCATTCGGCGTTTACTACATCGTTCAAAACGTACGCGATGCCGCGCAACAGGCAGTTGCCCCGTGGCAACAAGCCAACACTGCATTGCAAGCCCAAGTCTCCAACCTGCTGCATCCCACGCCCACCGTCATCCCGGATCCGGTTACCTATATCAACCAAATCCAGGCTTTGGCACGGCTGGAAACCATCCAGTACAGCGTGGAACAGGTTGTAACCGTTGAGACCAACCAGGGAACCCTGGGCTTCCTCTTTGGCAATAAATTGCTTTGCCAGGTGCATGGAACGGTCATCGCCGGGATCGACATGCAAAAGTTACAACCCAGCGATATGCAGTTACAAGACGGTGTTCTGACCGTCCACCTGCCAGCCGCCGAGGTCTTCACGAACACGCTGGACGAAAACAAAGTCCAGATCTACAGTGTACAGAGCGGCCTCTTAGTCCAATCCGATCCAAACTTAGTGCTTTTATGCCTGCAAGGGGCAAAGGACAAAATCACGCAAGCCGCACTGGACGATGGGATACTGAACACCGCAGGCCAGAACGCGCAAGCCTATCTTACCAAATTCTTTGCCGCACTCGGGTATCCAAATACGATCTTTTCGAAATAGATAAAGATTCAACGTTAGAAGGTTTGAAGGTTAGAAAGTCAGAAGGTTCGCGTTGGCAAGGGGAACAGGTGGGATAAATCCCTGCTTTTGCCCAAACCTTGGTGACAACGCATCGCCTGAGTTAAAAACATTCATCCACCAACTGCTGAAGGTCTTTTCCTTCATCAAATCCCAACCAGGCAAGGAACTCCGCATTCCCTTTCGGCCCCAGAAGCGGAGAACGAATCAAGCCGCGCAAGCTGAAGCCATCACGCTGCGCAAAGGTCAAGACATCAAGCAAAACCTGACGATGAACAGCCGCATCACGGATCACGCCATCGCCGCGCGAAACTTCCCTCCTCCCGGCTTCGAATTGGGGTTTGATGAGGGCAATGATCCATCCCTCACCCCCAGTCGCCTCCGGCGTGCTGCGCGACCCTCTCCCAATTCCGGGAGAGGGGAACAAGAGCGAAGATGCCAACCAATTTTTCACAACCGGCAACAAGATCTTCAACGAGATGAATGAAGCGTCAATCACCGCAAGCGAGATTTGCTCCGGCAATGATTCGACAAAGCGGGCGTTGGTTGCCTCCATCACCACGACACGAGGATGGTTGCGCAATTTCCAATGCAGAATACCTTTGCCAACATCCAGGGCGTAGACTTTGGCAGCGCCGCGCTGAAGCAGGCAATCGGTGAAGCCGCCGGTCGAGGCGCCGACATCCGCACAAGTCAAACCGGTTACACTGATCTTAAACGCAGCGAGGGCGGCATCCAATTTTTCCCCGCCGCGCGAAACAAAACGCGGGCCGGCATCAATCGTCAGCAGTGAATGAGGTTCAATTGCAGCCGCCGCCTTGAGCGCAGTCTGACCATCCACGCGCACTTGCCCCGCCATAATCAAGGCCTGCGCTTTGGCACGGCTTTCGGCCATGCCGCGTTCAACGAGCAAAATATCCAGACGAACTTTGGTCATGGAAATATTTTACAGTAAAATACCCTTATGTTCAAAGCCCTTTTCAAAACCATGCGGCCGCGCCAGTGGCCCAAAAATATCTTTATTTTCGCAGCGCTGGTGTTCGACAAGCAACTGCTGCACCTCGATCCCCTTTTGCGAACCATTGCCGGTTTTGCACTGTTCTGCCTGATCTCCTCCTCGGTTTATATCTTCAACGACCTGGCGGACATCGAAGCCGACCGGCAGCATCCTGAAAAGAAGAAGCGCCCCATCCCTTCGGGCGAACTGCCCTTAAGCGCGGCATGGATCGCGGGAACTCTATTAACGATCATCACGCTGGCACTCGGTTTGCTGATGGATTGGGAATTTGCCGCGGTGCTGCTGGCATATTTTCTGATCAACCTGGCCTATTCCCGCTGGCTCAAGCACATGCCGATCATCGATGTGCTGGTGCTGGCCTTATGCTTCGTTCTGCGCGTGGAAGGCGGCGTAACGCTGATCGACGTGCAACGTTTCTCACCGTGGATCTACATCGTGATGACGCTGCTGGCGTTGTACCTCGGCTTTGGAAAGCGGCGCGCAGAAATGGCGCTGCTGGCCCAAGGAGCCGGCGCGCATCGCAAAGTGTTCGAAGGCTATACCATCCCCCTGCTCGACCAATATATCCTGATCGTCTCCGGAACGACGATCGTGGCTTATTCGCTGTACACGTTCACCGCGCCCAATGTCCCAGCCAACCACAGCATGATGCTGACCATTCCGTTCGTCCTTTATGCCATCTTCCGGTATCTTTATCTGGTGCAAGTCAAACATGCAGGCGGAGCGCCCGAAGAAATTTTGCTTTCGGACCGCCCCTTGCAAATTGCAATCCTGTTCTGGGCGCTGGCAGTGCTGGCGGTCTTTTACCTTTTCCCGGCATGAGCTCCGCATCCGCACCCGGAAAGATCATTCTCTTTGGTGAACACGCCGTGGTTTATGGGCGGCCGGCACTAGCCGTACCCGTGACACAGATCCATGCGGACGTTGAAGTTGTGGATGCACCTGAAAGCGGGATTTGGATCGAGGCGCCGGATATTGATCTCCATGCCGAACTGAACTCGCTGCCTTCCGATCATCCGCTGGCGGCTGTCATTCATAGGTTCCTACCAAACATCGAGCCTTCCCCAAGAAGCAAAGGGACAAGGGATCAGGGGATCAAAATAAGAATTTCATCCACCATCCCGGTCGCATCGGGACTTGGCTCGGGGGCGGCGGTATCCGTGGCCTTGATACGGGCCTTATCTTCCTTCGTTAGCCGTCCAATGTCCGATGAACAAATCAACGAAATGGCATACGAGATCGAAAAGATCCATCACGGCACGCCGTCAGGCATCGACAACACCGTGATCACGTATGCCAAGCCGGTCTTTTTCATCAAAGGCCAGCCCATAGAGATATTCAAAGTCGGCAAGCCATTTACCATCGTGATCGGCGATACAGGCATCGCTGCACCGACGAAGGAAGCAGTCGGCGATGTCCGCAAGTTATGGGAGACGGATAAAGAACGATGGGAAAAAATCTTCGATCAGATCGGGGAGATTGCCAGAAAAGCACGGCAGAGAATAGAGAACGGAGAATGGGAAGCCCTGGGAGAATTGATGAATCGCAATCACGAATATTTGCAAGAGTTGAGTGTGTCGTCACCGGAGCTGGACCGCATGGTGGAGGCAGCGCGAAAAGCAGGCGCATTGGGAGCAAAGTTATCCGGTGGCGGACGCGGCGGCAACATGATCGCACTCGTCAAGCCGGAAAGAGCAGAATTTGTGGCGAAGGCTTTATACGACCTAACCCCCAACCCCTTCCCTAAAAGGGAAGGGGAGACCACGAGTGTTGCTGCCGTCCCCAACCCGTTCGCTAAAGCAGAAATTTTTGCAAATTCTTTACACGACCTAACCCCCAGCCCCTTCCCTAAGAGGGAAGGGGGGAATACGATCATCACAACCATAAAGGCATGAACACTTTTGTTTTGAAACTTATCCTAGCTCCGATCATTATCGGCGGAGCAAGCCTGGCCGGAAGAAGGTGGGGATCGGCTGTCAGCGGCTGGCTGGTGGGACTACCGCTCACATCCGGGCCGGTGATCTTTTTCCTGGCATTGAGTTCCGGAACAGCCTTCGCGGCTTCTGCCATTGCCGGAACGATCAGCGGGGGCTTCTCGCTGGCCGCATTTTGTTTAGCCTATGCGTGGTTGGCAATCCGTTTCGACTGGCGGGTGGCACTGACCGGAAGTCTGCTGGCTTACTTTGGGATCGTCCTGTTGATGCAGAACATCATCATCCCGTTCGTGCCATTGATCAGCGCCGTAACGTTGACGATCGTGGTCAGCCTGTTTTTGATGCCTAAAAATGAGGCGACGCAGTTGAGCGCTGTCCAGCCGGGGCGCTGGGATATCCTGTCACGCATTCTGATCGGCACAATTTTCATCATCGCGTTGACCGAATTGGCGCCTTTGCTCGGCTCACGTCTGACCGGACTGCTGGCGACCATCCCGCTTTACACGGCAATCCTGACCGTCTTTGCGCACCGCCTGAACGGATCTGCAGGCGCGGCCAGCATACTAAGAGGTTTGCTGTTTGGATTGTTCGGGTTTGCGGCGTTCTTCCTGACCTTATCCCTATTAATCGAAAAGGCAGGAATCACAGTTGGATTTCTGGCGGCCAGCGCGGCCGCATTAATCGTTCAAGGGCTTACTTTTCTAATACTGCGGAGGGTAAGATAGAACGCGGATGACACAGATTGGACGGATTGGCGCGGATTTTTTATTCTTACCTGAGAGAGAACTTTTGCTTTTCGATATCCGCACTTTTAGCGGTTACAATCACTTTGTTGATCCTTGTGCACTTCAGGTGAATTATGACAACTGCGAACAATTATGACGCCATCATCATCGGCGCAGGCGTACATGGAGCGAGCCTGGCATTCCATCTTGCCCGGCGCGGCGTGAAGGTGGTTTTGCTCGAAAAGAAATTCGTCGCGGCGGGCGCAACGGGCAGGTCAAGCGGTTTGGTGCGCATGCACTATGACGTGAAAGAGGACTGTGAACTGGCATGGGGTTCATTCCAATATTTCCGCAATTGGAAAGAAACGGTGGGCGGAGACACTGCAACTTCGCTCAGCCCAGGCTTTACAAGAACAGGTTTTATCCAACTCGTGGGGCGCGAGGATGTGGACAAACTCAAGGCCAACGCAGCGATGCAGAAAGAGATCGGCATTCCGGTACTGTTGATCCAAGCCGAGGATGTCAGGCGTCTGGCGCCGTCATTTTTTACGGAAGATATCGAGCTGGCGGCCTACGAACCCGAATCGGGTTACGCCATGCCGACCGACACCACCAATGCTTTCATCCACGCGGCGCGCGAGAAAGGCGCACAATTGATCCAAGACTGCGCGGTCACGGGAATCGTCATCAGCGGCGGAAAGGTGAAGGGCGTGCAAACCACACAAGGCCGGTTCGATGCACCGGTCATTGTCAACGCGGCCGGCGCATGGGCGGGAAAGGTCAATGAGATGGCCGGATTGGAACTGCCCTATGACACATGGCGTCACGATACGATGTTTGTGGCGCGGCCCCAACCAATCGGGCCAAGCCATCCAACGGTCATTGATTTTGCAAATGAGATGTATTTCCGTCCCGAAGGGAATCTAACCATGGTGGGACTCGAAGATGGGAATCCGCTGGGCGAATCGCCGGATAACGATACCGATCATGCGAAGAAGGGATTCGTAGAACGCGGCATCGAGCGGATCTGCAAACGTATTCCGAGCATGGAGAACGGCGCACTGCACTCCGCGCACGGCGGCTACGATGGCATCACGCCGGACCAACACCCGATGCTGGGCGCGGCGGGACCAGAAGGTTTTACCCTGGATTGCGGATTCAGCGGCACCGGATTCAAGACTTCGCCAGCGGTCGGACTGTGCATGTCGGAATTAATCCTGGACGGGAAATCAAAAACGGTTGATCTATCTATTTACCGCCCGCAACGATTTGCAGAAGGAAAGCATATCACAGGCGAACATCCCTATAGCAGTATTTGGAAGTAAACAAAGAAAAATGCTCCCGTCCAAATCCACGTTCCTTTTACTCTTGATCATCATCAGCATGGCCGGTGTAAGCGCCTGCAATTCAAGCCCACAAGCGACTGAGACGCCCATGCCAGACCGATCCGCCGCTGTGCAAGCCTTTATGGGAAAATACAATCAATGCTTTTCGCAGATGAACACAAACTGCATCGCATCCTTATATACACCGGACGGCGAGATTTATACTACAGGTTTGCTGCAGGCCAGCGGCCCCGAGGCGATCCAAAGTTTCATGAACCAATCATTCAGCAGCGCTCGAATCGATTCATTCACTGCCACGATCGATTCCATTGTCATCAACGGAGAGGTGGCCGTCGTGATCGGCACAACCGATGAAAAAACAACCGACACAGCGAGTCAAAGCAATGAAGCGAAGATGCGGTACATCGCAGAATGGATCGGGCAACCGAACGGTCAATGGCTATTGAAACGTTACAGCACGGAGACCCTGCCATAATTTTATTTGATCAAAGGAAACCATGAACATATTTGTCACAGGCGGCGCGGGATATATCGGTTCGGCAACCACAAAGGCATTACTAGAGGCCGGACATTCCGTCACGGTCTACGATTCACTCATCACCGGCCACAAGGCGGCAGTGCCGGACAAGGCACGTTTCATCCAGGCAGCACTGGATGACAAAAACGCCTTGAAGCAAGCACTGACTTCCACAAAGTTCGAGGCGGTCATGCACTTCGCGGCCTTTATCGAAGCCGGAGAATCCATGATAGACCCCGGGCGCTTCTTTCAGAATAACTTTGTGAATTCACTGAACCTGATCGAAGCGGCAACAAGCGCAGGGGTCAAGAAGTTCGTTTTTTCCTCCACGGCGGCCGTTTATGTTTCGAGCGACCAGCCACTGAGCGAAGATTCGCCACTCGGCCCAACCAACGTATACGGTCAAACCAAATTAATGACCGAGCAAACGCTGGAATGGTACCGGCAAATCCACGGACTGCATTTCGCCTCCCTACGATACTTTAACGCCTGCGGCGCAATGCCGGGAGGCGGCGAGGCGCATCAACCCGAATCGCATCTCATACCGTTAGTCTTACGCGTGGCGCTCGGACAGAGTGAATCGGCATCCATCTTCGGCACGGATTACCCGACCCCGGACGGCACGTGCATCCGAGATTATATTCACATTGCGGACCTGGTTTCCGCTCATTTGCTGGTATTAAATGCTTTGGATAAAAACGACAAGCTGATTTACAATGTTGGAAGCGGCAGCGGTTACTCGGTACGCGAAGTGATCGAAACGGCGCGCAAAGTGACCGGTCAGCGAATCCCCGTCAGCGAGTCCGCGCGCCGAGCCGGCGATCCGGCACGGCTGGTGGCAGCCTCCGAAAAGATACGCCGTGAACTAGGCTGGAAGCCGCAGCACGATGACCTAGACGACATCATCGCCAGCGCCTGGGAGTGGCATCAGACTCATCCGAAAGGATATGAAGAATGAACTTTTCATTTCACCGCATTCCGATTGGCATCGACAATTGTTTTCTTTTGAGGGGTGAACACACCGTCCTGATCGATGGCGGCGCACCGAGCAATTTGAATTCATTCACCAGCCACTTGAAGCAGCTTGAGGTTGACCCAAAGCAGATCGAGCTGATCATCCTGACGCATGGACATTGGGATCACATCGCCTCGTTAAGCAAAGTACGTGAATTGACGGGCGCAAAAGTCGCCATTCACAAAGCAGACCAAACCATGGTCGAGACGGGAGAGCCGCCATTTCCAGCAGGCACGAACGGTTACGGCAGAGCCATGTCGTGGCTGGCGAAGAAGCTCATCCACCCTCACCTGACAAAAATCAAAGTGGATCGAATTCTCGATGATAACGGCTTATCTTTGAGCGAGTATGGCATTCCTGGAAAAGTCGTCCACACCCCCGGACATACGATGGGGCATGTCAGCATTGTGCTGGATTCGGGCGAGGCCTTCGTCGGCGATATGGCGATGAACGCCTGGTTTCTGCGCTTGACACCCGGCCTGCCGATCCTGGCCGATGATTTTCGCCTGCTTATCCAAAGCTGGAAGAAGCTTTTGCAAATGGGCGTTAAAAGGATTTATCCCGCACATGGAATGGATTTTCCGGTCGAGGTGATCGAGAAGGAAATCGCGGCGCAAGAGAAAAGAAAATGAACATCCTTACCTTTACCGTTGTTTTGATCGGCTGGATTTTTTCGCTGTGCCTGCATGAATTCTCCCATTCACTGGTGGCGTATTACGGAGGCGACACCACCGTGAAAGATAAGGGCTATCTGACATTCAACCCGCTCAAATACACACATCCGGTCTATTCATTGCTATTGCCGTTATTGTTCCTGGTACTGGGCGGGATCGGTTTACCCGGCGGCGCGGTGTACATCGAAACCTGGAGATTGCGAAGCCGCAGGTGGATCAGCGCCGTTTCGCTGGCAGGCCCGATTGCGAATTTGATCCTGGCGATCATTCTGGGAATCATTCTGCACTTCGCACCCCTGACTGTACATGGGATCTGGCCGGGGCTGGCTTTTCTGGCCTTTTTGCAAATCTCCGCCGTGGTGTTGAACCTGATCCCGCTGCCGCCCTTTGACGGTTACGGCGTCATCGCACCCTATCTTAACAACGATCTTCAAATGCGCATGGCGGAGACGCGCGGCATGTTGTCATGGGTCGTTTTTCTTCTGTTATGGTACGTGCCCATCATTGGAAACGCATTCTGGGGACTTGTCAGCTTCCTGGCGCAATTTGTCGGCGTACCGTTGTACCTGGCAGGATTGGGATTCAGTCTGTTCCAATTCTGGAGATGAGCTGGTGCTGCACATCTATCGCCTGATCGGTTTTCGCAACCGGCTGGTGGTGTTGATCAACTGGGCGTGGGATTATTTCTTCTACGATAATCAGGTGAGGTTGATTACGAAAGAGTTGGGGCAAGGCGATCATCGTTCTTGCGATTCATTTCAATCATGACCTTTAGGCTATTGTTCTTTTTTATAGAGGATGATACTATCCACGCCATTCTACAGAAAACAAATCATTCATCAATTAGAGGTTAGGACATTATGAAAATTGGATTTCAGAAGGTATTCGGAGTATTGCTTGTTATCAGTTTATGCATTGGATTTATGGGGGTTTCAATAATCGGAAGCATCATCTTTCCGAGGGTAAATAAAGTGGCATATCCCGTGGTCTGTGGCAATGGAACCGTTAAGATCGATAGTCAAACGCACAATAACTACAACGGAGGAACAACCA
>Ga0182027_10001806_pt1 | contig 35013 bp, 40 predicted proteins | sample 712E1DmetaG_FD_121300 | JGI IMG/M metagenome (GOLD analysis project Ga0182027, IMG submission 121300) | Permafrost microbial communities from Stordalen Mire, Sweden - 712E1D metaG (Illumina Assembly) | ecosystem: Environmental > Terrestrial > Soil > Wetlands > Permafrost | place: Sweden...
AAAAACCTAAAAATGATAAAAAATAGAGAAAAAAAGAAAAAGGCTTATATGAAAAGCCTGAAAGTGAGGGTTAATAAGAAATGAAAAACCTAAAAAAATGGCTTGAACGCCAAAAAGTGAGATAGGATTAAGTTCAAAAAATTAAAAACAATCTAAAGATGCCAAAGTGAGGCAAAATTTAGATCCAAAAAAATAGAGAAAATAAAATAAAAAACATGAGGTAAGGCCTAAAGTGAAGCTTATTTTTAGAAAGGCTGAAAGAATAGAGAAGTTATTCTCTTAGACGAATAACTATAATTAAATGCTCCTGAGTTGGAGTATTGTTGAAAGGGAAGCTACTTTCTTGAGATTTTGAGATATAGAAAGATGAATCGTTTTATTATTTACTTTAACCTTTTCTATGGGAATTCCCTTCTTTATAAGACGACCAATATAATCTCTAATTGAACTTTCTGTAAGATTTAGCTTTTCTGAAAGGTTCTTATAATCTGTGTATCCTGTTTCTTCAGAAAATTGGTATATCGTCGAAAAAACTAATAATTCTTGCTCTGTGAGACGTTTAAATTTTAATCTAATTTCTTTCTTCAAATTATCAAGAGATTCCATTATTTGTGCAGCATTGTTTATGGAATCTCTCTGAGGGAAAATTTCTGTGTTGTACGAACTTTTATGTGTCTGTTGGTCTGTCTGTTGGATTGTCTGTCTGTCTGTGGGAACCCCTTGATTTCCTGTGGAAACATCCATATTTTGGGTGTTTAGAGGTTTATAGGGGAGATTATGCGCTGAATTATAAAAGGGGTATGCTGAATTTTGATTAAGATATGCTGGAACCTCTTCTTTGGGTGCTTCTCTCTTTGGTTCTTCATTTTTAATTGAAAGATTTCTTAAAACTTCACAAATTTCGACCAAGCTTTCTCTCGTCTCAATGAGTTCTTTATTCAAAAGTAAAATCTCCTCTTTTAAAAAATCAATATCTTGTTTAACTTTACTAAAAGCCTCTTTTATTTGCTCCATAAAAATTTTAATAATAGGAACTATAAAAAGATTAAGATTGCTAAAAATATATTTAATTTGACTAGATATTCAAACAGGATTAATTTTGAGATTGCTTTTGTTTATACAAAAGATATGCTTTGTCACTTAGTTTCCACCTACTTCTCTTAAGATAATCCTTCCCTTGAGGATTTTTTGTTATCTCAACAACAAATTCTTTCTTCTTCAAATCCTTCAAAAGAGTTTTAATAAATTCTTCATCCCTAGCAAGCTCTTTCGCTATATGAAATGTAAAAAGAGGTTTGGGATTTGTTAAATATAAGTGAGCTAAGATCTGCTCCGATATCTTCTCTTTTTTCTCTTTTGATATATACATAACCTGTAGAAAGATTTTATAGTTTTAAAGTTAACTTAGAACTTAATAAAGAATTATTTTTCCTTGTCTTTAGGCTTAAAGGAAGGAAGAGGGATATGAGGAGGTAAATTGAATTCTTCTTCAAACTGAAGGGCTTTTAGGCTTGCTTTTTTGAGTATAGCATTAAATATGCTTAATCTAAATTCATTTGGAAGCTTTTTATCTTTCCATTGCTTCAAAACTTCCTTAGCTTCTTTTGATTCTATCGAGGAGATAAGATTACCATAAAATTTTAATGATGCAATATCTTTATCATAATTTATAACATACTCAAATTTTATCACAATTAAGCTATCTGAAGAGCTAAAAATAGAATTCTCCACTTCACCTACATCTAGTAGGTTTATTTCTGTATTTATCTTTAAGTCTTTTAAATTGTCAGATTTCTTTTCTAAATCCATCTTTGTAAAGTGAAAACCAATTAATTTCATAATGAGAATATCATAGGCTCATTTTTAAACATTTTGACATAAAAAGTGTTATTAATATAAAATTAAAAAACTTACATATAAGTAGACAAATAAAATCCTTTTTAAGAATTTTAAATATAAGTTTAAATTAAATCTTCTTCAGAGACTATCATGAAATCACCTATAGCAATTATAGAGCTGTAAGGAATCAAGAACTCTCCTGAAGAGGTTTTTTCTAAATTCAAATTTCTTGTGTAAGGAGTCGGATCTCTTATAACAATTCCAATTAATTCTCCAGATCTGGTTTCGAAAGTTATATCCTTAACAAAACCCAATCTCTTACCTTCTTTTGTTACAATCATCTTTCCAACAAGAACATTGAAAGGATTTTTCTCGCTTTGCATATGAGAAATAAAAGTAAATAATTTATAAACTTTTCTGTAAAAATATATAGAGGTTTAAATGCCATTTTGAGCTAAAAATTCGTTAAAATCGACAAAAAAGTTAAATATATTAAGAATTTTGAGAAAAAACGTAACCCTCCCTCCCCTTGATTTCTTGTGGAAATATTTATAAAGAAAAATATAAATTTTTTTTATTTTTATTTATTATATAAAATTATATATTATATATTATATATATTATACTTATTATTTAATATTTATTATAAAAATTAGATTTAATCTAATTTAATTTTATTAATTTAAATTATTGAAAATTAAATCTTATTTTTTCAAAGCATACTAATTCAAATTCACTAATTTAAATTAATTTAGCAAAAACTGTAAAAGCTATTTTATTTACTCCTCCTTTCTTCAACTATTCTCCACAGGAAATAGAGGCGTACCTCTTTATTAGTGGTCATAATCTTTTATATAATGACCTCTTTTTTCTCATCGAGAGAACAACTCATTTTGGGGTTTCCATCGGAAATCAACGTGTGAGGTGCAGAACAAAATGAAATTAGAAATAGAAAAAATATTTGATAATTTTGACAAGAATGGAATCTTTAAGGATAAAGCAATACTCCAAGGAAATTATGCCCCTGAAGAAATTCCTCATAGAGAAGAGCAAATAAAGCAAATTGCTTCAATTCTTGCACCCGTTCTAAGGGGAGAAAAAACCAGTAATTTATTTTTATATGGTAAAACCGGAACAGGGAAAACCCTTGCAATGAGATATGTTCAAGAAGAATTATACAAAAGAGTAAAAAAAGATGCAGACTTTAAGTTAAAGATAGAATATCTTAATTGTAAATTAAAGAAGGTGTCTGACACAGAGTATAGAATTTTAGCAGAATTAATAAAAAAGATGGGAGGAGAAGTCCCAATGACTGGATTACCTACTCAAGCAATTTATAGCAAATTCATAGAGACAATAGATTCCGAAAAGAATCTTGTTGTATTAATTCTTGATGAAATTGATCAAACAGTCAAGAAAATTTCAAACGATTTTTTATACAATCTAGTAAGATTAAATTCAGAATTATCAAAATCTCAACTTTGTATTGTGGGGATAAGTAATAATCTCACTTTTTTAGATGAATTGGATCCTAGAGTAAGAAGTTCTCTTTCGGAAGAGGAAATTCTCTTTCATCCCTATAATGCCTTACAAATACAGGATATATTAAATCAAAGGGCAGGAGCTGCATTTAAAGAGGGAGTTTTACAAGAAGGGGTTATCTCTAAGTGTGCCGCATTTGCTGCAAAGGAGCACGGAGATGCAAGAAGAGCCTTAGACTTACTCAGAATAGCAGGAGAGCTTGCAGAAAGAGATAGTTCAAAGAAGATATTTTTAAAATATATAGATGAGGCAAATGATAAAATAGAAAAAGATAAGATTCTGGATATTGTTCTTTCAGAACCAAAGCAATTTCAAGTGGTTTTGGGGGCAATAATCTATCTTTTAGAAAATCAGAAAGGGAATGTTCCTATTTTTACAGGAGAGGTATATGACTTTTATCAGCAGCTTTGTATTAAAAATAAGCTTGAGGTTTTAACCCAAAGAAGAGTTGGAGACATAATCCAAGAGTTGGACATGCTTGGAATAATTAATGTTAGAATAATTTCAAAAGGTCGTGGCGGAAGAATGAGAGAGATTAAGATGGCTGTTTCAAATGAGATTGTGAAAAAAGCCAAAGAAATAATAGAAAATTCTTTAAATTATATTTAAAAAATGGACACAAAACAAATTTTGAAGTTTTGCTTAGAGAAAGGTCTGCTAGTTGATAAAGACGTTCTAAATTTATTTAATGAGACAAGTGATACTGAGTCTGTAAAATTAATAATAGAGAAAATAAAAAATTGCACCAAGCAGAACGTGATAACAAAGAATGTATTTTATGATAACAAGGAGAAAGTAAATGAGTTTTTTTATGAATTACCTCAAAAAAATCAAAAGGAGTTAGAAAACCTTAAAATTAAACTTGGGCTCAGTATAGAAATCTCAAGAGAGAAGCATCTTTTAGGAGAATCTGAAACCGAGCAAGCTTTTGAAAATGAACCAATGGGGATTCAGATTAAAAATCTCAAGGAATTTTCAGAAGATATAGAAGAAGGGGGTGTAAAGGTTCTCTCTTCTGTTCCGATTTCTAATAAAAAAATAGAAGTACAGGATTTTGTGACTTACTTCAGAAATAGGTTTATAGAAATGAAAGGATTTTTGCAAAATCATTCTGAGCTGGATAATTTGGTTTCAATAAGCAAAATTTTCGGAAGCAGGCAGAAAATTTCTATAATTGGGATGATTGCAGATAAATCTGTTACTAAAAATAAAAATATTATATTTGAGGTGGAAGATACAACAGGGAGAATCAAGGTTCTCATAAATAAAAATAAAAAAGAAATTTACGAAAAAGCAGAAAACGCTGCTTTGGATTCTGTTGTTGGTTTTAAGGGATCTGGAAATGAAGAAATCTTCTTTGCAGACGATATAATCTATCCCGACTCAAGTCTTCCTGAAAGAAAAAATTCTCCAAAAGAGGAGTGTGTACTTTTTATAGGAGACTTGCACTTTGGAAGCAAACGTTTTATGAAAGAGAATTTTCTTAAGTTTATTGATTATTTAAATGGAAAATTTCAAGAGGACACAGAGTATAAGAAAATAAAATATCTCTTTTTAGTAGGAGATGTTGTTACTGGTGTAGGAAATTATCCAAATCAAGAAAAAGACTTAGAGATTATAGATTTAGAAGAGCAATTTTTAGAATTATCCCAGCTTTTAGGAAAAATAAGAAAGGATATTAAGATAATCATCTCCCCCGGAAATCACGATGGGGTGAGACTAATGGAACCTCAGCCATTTTTAGATGAAAAATATTCTTGGCCTCTCTATGAAATGGAAAATGTCTTTATAACCCCAAACCCCTGTTATGTAAATATTGGAGAAAGACCTACTTTTTTGGGTTTTACAGTCTTAACTTATCACGGTTTTTCTTATCCCTATTATGCAAATAATATCCCTTCCTTAATTCAGAAAAGAGCAATGAATTGTCCAGAAGAAATAATGAAATATCTTCTAAAAAATAGACATTTGGCACCAACCCATGCTTCAACACAATATTATCCTTTAGAGAAAGATGGGCTTTTCATAAGGGAAATTCCAGACATATTTGTTTCAGCGCACACTCATAAATGCGGGGTGGCATATTATAATAATATTCTCGTTGTTTCTATATCCTGCTGGGAAGAAATGACTCCTTATCAGGAAAAATTTGGAAATATACCGGACCATTGTAAAGTTCCAATGTTCAATCTCAAGACAAGAAAAGTTAAAATTTTAGATTTTGAAGATTTAGGTGAAGGAAGCAAAGAGATTAATATAGAGGAGAAAAAAAATGGAAACTAAAATTATAAAATCAAAAATAGGGGTGGATATTGATGATGTAATCTTTCCTCTGATGGAAAATTATCTAAGATTTCATAACTCAAGACATGGGACTAATTTTAAGCTAGAAAATTTATCTAATTATCATCTTTGGAAAACCGGAATTCACAATTCAAGAGAAGAGAGCATAAATGAAGTATTAGAATTTCAAAACTCTCCTTACTATGATGCAATAGACTTAATGGATGGAGCAAAAGAGGTATTAGAAGAAATTTCAAAAAATTTTGAAGTCTATTTTGTTACTTCACGTCCCTTAAAGCTAAAGCATAAAACAGAATCTCTTCTAAATAAAAATTTTCCTAAAAACGGATTTAATATTCTTTATTCTGGAGAAATTTATGGAGGAAATTTATCTAAGGCAGAAATTTGTAAAACTTGGAAAATTCCGAGTATTATAGAAGATAATCCAGATTATGCAACGGACTGTGCGAGAAATGGAATTAGAGTCTTTCTTCCAGATAAGCCTTGGAATATAAATTGTGAAAAAAATGAGAATATAACTAGAATGAAAGATTTGAAAGAGGTTTTGAAATTATTAAAATGAATAACACTCAATTATATTTTGAAAATTTAAAAAAGGATGTTGATAAAATTTATTTAATTGCGAATGAAGCTCGTTCAAAAGGATATGATCCTGTTAGTGAAGTGGAAATCCCATTAGCAATGAGTATGGCTGAAAAAGTAGTTGGATTAATCTCTACAATCTACCCTCAGATGAAAGGAACTGGAATTGCACAAAGAATACTTGAATTGGAAAAAGAATATGGAAAGCTAGATACAACAATTGTCTTTAAGATTGCTGAAGAAGTTGCAAGGCAAAAATTTTGTGAGTTTAAGGATTTACTGGAAGCAATGGATGCCGGAATAAGAATCGGATTTGCATATGCAACACTTGGAGTTGTCTCAAGCCCTATAGAAGGATACACTGGAATAAAAGTTAGAAAAACAAGGGATGGAAAAGAGTATATAGAAGCAAGTTTTTCTGGACCCATAAGAAGTGCAGGAACAACTGCAAGCTGTGTTGTTTTAATTTTAATAGATTATTTAAGAGAGACCTTTGGTTTTGCCCCATATGATTCAACACCTGAAGAATCAAAACGACTTTTTGCAGAATTGGAGCATTTTCATGAAAGAATAGCTAATTTGCAATATATGCCGACGGAGGCAGAAGCACTCTTTTTAGCAGACCATCTTCCAATTCAAATTGCGGGAGAGGCTTCTGAAAAGATAGAAGTTCCAAATTATAAAAATCTGGAAAGGGTAGATACAAATTTTTTGAGGAGCGGTTTTTGTCTTATAATTGGAGAAGGGCTTGCACAAAAAGCAGCAAAAGGATTTAGGCTTTTAAAAGGTGCAAAGAAAAATGGCATACAATCAACTGGATTTGATTTTCTCGAGGATTATGTAAAATTACACGAAAAGAGAGATAAGGGAAAGGTAGATGATTCTCCAACTTACATAAAAGATTTAGTCGCTGGAAGACCTATATTTGGGCATCCTTCAAAATCAGGAGGATTTAGGTTTAGGTATGGAAGAGGAAGAGTTTCTGGTTTTAGTGCAACTTCAATGAATCCTGCAACAATGGCTGTAACAGATGGATTTATTGCAATAGGAACTCAATTAAAAATAGAAAAGCCAACAAAGGGATGTGCGGTCACGGTTTGTGATTCTGTTGATGGACCAATAGTAAAACTTTTTAATGGAAGTGTTAAAAAATTAACCTCAAAAGAAGAAGCTAAGGCACTTTATTCAGATATAGATGAAATAATTTATTTAGGAGATATTCTTTTTCCATTTAGTGATGTAGCAAATAGAAATGCTACTCTCATAAAACCCGGATATGTTGAAGAATGGTGGGCACTTGATTTAAGGGAAAAAGAAGAGAGCCTTGGTCATATAGACTATTTTTCTGTCCCTCTTGAAATGGCAATTGAACTCAGTGAAAAATATAAAATCCCTTTACATCCAAAATATATATTCTATTGGACCCAGATTTCAAAAGAAAGTTTTGTTGATTTAATAAACTGGCTTGAAAATTCTAGGGTAGATAAAAAAATAATACTTCCATTTAGTAAGTTAGATAAAGAGAAATTTAAACTTGGCAAGAGAACCCTTGAGCTTTTGGGAGTCGAGCATCAAGTTACAATTGAGAATGTTGTTATTGGCGAAGAAATCAGCAAAGCCCTCCTTGTAAATTTGGGAATCGATATAAACTTATTAAATGAAGAACAAATAAATTTCAAAGAACTTTTTATTAAATGTATCTTTAATGAAGAAAAATCTGTTCTGGAGAATATTAATTCTTTTTCTAAATATGAAATAAAGGATAAGGCAGGAGAATTTATAGGAACCCGTATGGGAAGACCCGAGAAAGCAAAGCTTAGAAAATTGATTGGAAGCCCAAATGCTTTATTCCCTGTTGGAAAAGAGGGAGGAAGATTGAGAAGCCTTCAGGCAGCATGCACTGAGGGGAAAGTTTGGAGTAGCTTTCCTATTTATTATTGTGAATCATGTAAGAGAGAAACAATTTATTCTGTTTGTGAAGAATGTAATAGCAAAACAAAAGAAATGTATTATTTTTCTGACACAAAAGAGAAACTTTTTGATAAATCCCACGAAGGTTTAGGAAAAGAAGGAGTTAGATATTCCAGTCAGTCTTTGGATATAAAACATTATTATGACAGTGCTGTTAGAAAACTAGGTTTAACAAAAGAAGAGATTCCACAACTCATTAAGGGAGTGAGAGGAACTTCTTCTGCAAATCATGCAATTGAAAATCTTTCAAAGGGAATCTTAAGAGCAAAACATGATTTGCAGGTAAATAAGGACGGGACAATAAGATTTGATGCTACCGAATTACCCCTAATCTGTTTTAAACCCAAGGAGATTTCTGTTAGTGTTGAAAAATTAAGAGAATTAGGTTATACAGAAGATGTTTATGGAAAAAATTTAGAAGATGAGAATCAAATTTTAGAGCTTATGCCCCACGATGTTTTGTTGCCAAGTTCGGTTGAATCTTTGGATGAAAGAGCAGACGATGTTTTTTTCAAGATTTCAAGGTTTATTGATGAGGAATTAGAAAAATTTTACGGGATGAAGAAAATGTATAATGTAGAAAAGAAGGAAGATTTAATCGGGCAACTTGGAGTTTGTATGGCTCCCCATAATTGTGCAGGGGTAATATGCAGGTTTATAGGATTTTCAAATACTCAAGGGTTGTTTGCAAGTCCATATATGCATGCAGCAGTCAGGAGGGATTGTGATGGGGACGAAGCTGCTATAATGCTTTTGGGGGATGTTCTCTTGAATTTCTCTAGAGAGTTTTTACCCAGCCATAGGGGGGGAACTCAAGATGCTCCTTTAGTTTTAAATGCAAAAATCGATGCAGGGGAAGTGGATGATCAGATACTAGATTTTGAATTTTTGATGGAATATCCTCTTGAACTTTATAGAGCTGCAGAAAAAGCAAAACATTCATCAGAAATAAAAGTAAATACAGTTAGAGATATACTAAGAAGGGGGGAGAATCCGTTTATTGGTGCTGGTTTTACACATAACACTGACAATTTTAATAACGGAGTTTTATGCTCTTCTTATAAGAGTTTATTGACTATGAAAGATAAGGTAAATCACCAGATGGAACTTGTTGAAAGATTGCGTTCTGTAGATACGTCAGATACTGCTAGATTAATTATTGATAGGCATTTCATAAGAGATATGAGAGGTAATCTTAGAAAGTTTTCTATGCAAGAATTTAGATGTGTGGCTTGTAATGAAATTGTGAGGAGAACCCCTCTAAATGGAGTTTGTCCAAAGTGCAGAGGGAAATTGATATTCACTATTCATGAAGGAGGAATAAAAAAATATTTAGAACCTGCACTTGACTTGGCAAAGAAATATAATCTATCTAAGTACATGCAGCAAAATCTTGAATTAGTTAAGAGGTATATTGAAAGTATTTTTGGAAGAGAACTGGAAAAGCAGGAGAGTATAAGCAAGTGGTTTTGAATAGTGAGGTAACTTGCAAATGTGGTATTTTTGTAGGACACACTATACACGATGTTTACAAGGGATTGAAAGCTCTGCAGCACAGAGGACAGGATAGTGTTGGCATTGCTGTAAAGAAAAATGGGCATATAGATTTGATAAGATGGTCTGGGAAAGTTGGAGATTTCTCTCTGGAAAGTCTTGTTAATATTTTGGGTTCTGGGGAATTAGTTATTGGACATGTTAGATATAATACAATGAAAATAAAAGAAAATGCAGGTTTATTTAGTGGTGCACATCCAAGGTTTATTGGAGGAAAAATTGTAGACAATTCTGCCATGTATAAATCTCATTTAATTGTTAGAGATGCAGATAAAGCTATTGTTCATAATGGCAATATTCCAGATTTGTATTTGCCAGAAGGAAAAATTGATACAGATATTATTTTAGAAGAATATTCAAAGAAGGGAATTTCTTTTATCTTGGAAACTTTTTCTGCATCTTATTCAGCTGCGATATTAGATTCAAAGATAAATGAAGCTATTATTTTTAGAGACAGGTACAAGATGAGACCACTATGGATTGGAGAGAAAGATGGAAACATTCTGGCATCCTCGGAAGATGTTGCAATATGGGAAGTCGGGGGTAAACCCATACGCGAGGTCAATGGAGGAGAGGTTATACATATTCCTCAAAGAGGAAGGGATTTTGTTTCCGAACAGATTATTAATTCGAAGCAGAGAGTTTGTTTCTTTGAAGGAAATTATTTACAATCTGCAAGCTCTTCTTTTGACGGGAGGACAATCTTTAGCATAAGAAGGAATCTAGGCAGGCAATTGGCAAAAGAATATTTTCCGGAAGTAGATTTTGTTAGTTTTATTCCCCATAGCCCCGAGCACATTGCTCGAGGGTACTCTGATGAAAGAAAAATTCCACTTAAAGAGATTTTTTATAAAGTTGCAAGTGAGAGATCGTTTTTGGGGGAATCTCAAAGCAAGAGAGATATTTCTATAGGAACAAATCTATTTGTTTTAGATAATGTTAATCTTGAAGGGAAGAGAATTTTAATTTTTGACGATTCTTTAGTTAGGGGAACTGTTTCAAAAGATGCTACAAAGAAATTAAGGGAGAAGGGAGTTGCGTGGATTGGTTTAGCGCTAGGAACACCTATAATAGGGCCGATTGTTAATGGAATTCAGAGAGGATGTTTATGGGGAGTAGATATCCCCCCAGAAGATAATTTTGCAATTAAACGTGCTGGGACGTTTGAAAAATTAAAGGAAGAAACAGGTTTTGATGATGTTTATTTTATTTCAATGGACGGGCTTGCTAGGGCACATGGAAAAAATATCAATGAAATGTGCACATACTGTATTGGAGGAGAGAATCCTATTGAAGAATAAGGAGTTTTGAAATGAAAGAGAAAGAAATATCAGAGTATCTAAAAGAATTTGTTAATTCAGAAAATGTTAGGAGTATAGTTAATTCTCGTCTGCACTTTTTATAAGAAGGTTTAATGTTGTTTCAACTAACTTTTCTCTTTCTTCTTCAAAGAAATCCAATGATGGTTGTGCATTAACTTCAAGTAGAAGCCATTTTCCATCTTTCTTCAGCATGTCAATTCCACAAATTTTTATGTCTAAGAATTTTATTATTCTTTTTATTATCCTCTCTAATTTTTTATCAACGTCGAAATGTTCAAATTTTTTTGCATAAACTCCTGTAGCTTTCCATCCAGCATTGTTTGTTTTCAATGTTGTCTGAACAATTTTATTTCCTATTACAGTAACTCTATAACTTGGAGATTTTATGAATTCCTGAGCTATTATGGGAAGTTTTTCCCCTCCTTTTTTCCAAAGCTTCTTCATAAGTGCTTCAGCTTCTCCAATTCCCTTAGCCTTTCCAACATATTCCCCCATTGTCCCAGTAATTCTCTTAAGAACAACAGGCCATCTTCCAAATTCTTTAAGTTCTCTTTTTGCATTATTTATATTCTCAGAGAGAAGGACAGTATCAGGAGTTGGAATCTTGTGCTTTTTGCATTTAACATAAAACATCCATTTATCCTCGGTATAATAATAGGAAGCAGAAGTTTCAAATATTTTTATTCCCCATTCTTCTATGGTCTTTACGAGTTCTATAGAAAAATCATCCCATACGCTGCAATAGATAATATCACATTTTTTTACTTTTCTTTTAAAAGATTTAATATCAAATTTATCAGAAATATTTATTAAAATTAGTTTAACATCCTTCTTCTTTGCAAACTCAAGAAATGTCTTTCCTTCTTTGACCATTTCTCTACTACAGCAAATTATTCCAATTGCTTTCTTTTTCACTTTATTTTTAATATAATTTTATATTTAAATATGATGTTTTTCTTTTTAATATTAAATTTATAAATCTTCCTTGCTTCTAAGAGGGTATGGAAAAAGAGTACAAATTAAAGAGGAGATTTTATATTTACATTTATTATTTTGTTATCCCTGCATTTATTATATTCTCTTATGTAAATTATCATCTTCCTTTTCTGAATGTGGAGCAATTAGATCTTAGGACTATGATTTCTGTAGCTACTTTCTTATTTGGTTTTTTTATTTCAATTTCTTTTTCTATGATTCTTTCAAGGGCTTCCAATCTTAGAGATTCTTTGGCGAATGAAACTAGCAGGATAGTCTCTTTATTTAAATATTCAAAGTTTTTTGGAGAGACTTTTAGTAGAAAAATAACAGAAAGAATAGATGGGTATACCATTGCTACTCTTAGAAATTATGATCATTACGAAGTAGGGAGGGAATTTTTATATGAGATTTATGAAGATTTGAAGAATATAGCAATAACAACCGAAATCCAGAAAACATATCTTTCTTCTTTCCTGACTACACTTAATGAATTTGAAAGCATGCATGAAAAAATAGAAGCTTTAACTTCAGAGAAAATGCTTTTTGCAATGAAATTAGCAAATTATGCTCTTGCAGGTTTGCTTATATTTCTTTTATTCTTAAACAGAGGAAATATATTCACAGATATCCTTTTTGTTATGCTATCAACTGTTATTATTTTTATACTTTTAATAATTGAGGATTATGAAAGTCTTAACATAGGGGATTATACAGCAAACGTTAGTAATTCTGAGCAAATATTTGATTTGATTGGAAAAGAGAGATATTACTCATATTCTATACTTGGAAGAATAAGTTTGGAGAAAGGTAGAATATATAGAATAGGAATTTATAATCCGAAATCAAAGGAAGAGAAGATATTCAATTTAGCTTATAATTCAAATTTTCAGTTTAATTTGGGAAATGCTGTCAAAGGTTTTTATGAAAAATTTTCAAAGAGCAAGTCTAAGAAAGAAGATTAGAGGATTATTTTGTTTTAAATTCTAATACATCGAGGTCTTTTAATTTATGATTCAATCCAACTATCTGCCCTGAAAATTTGCTTGAAGGGCCCCATATTTTTGTTTCTCTGACCTTTTGCGAAAATCCTTTTAAAATTTTTTCCGCAACATCTTTTGCTGTTGCTCCCGGATTAAGAATTATAGGTCTTTTACTTTTCTCTTTTCCAGGTTCCTTAGTGTAAATTCTTAATCTCTCAAAACTTTCAAATAGTCTCTCTTTTAATTCTTCTAGCCCTTCTCCTGTTAAAGACGAGACTAGAATAAAGTTATATTTTCTTGATTGCAAATTGGATTGTATTCTTCTTTTTTCATTTTCATCCAATAAATCACTCTTGTTAAAAACAATTATTTTTTTTGTATAAGATTCTCCAAGAATTTTTTCAATTTCTTTTAGCTCTTCAAGTGCATTTATTAAAACGAGTAAGGTGTCTGTTGTATGAGTAAGGCCTTTGTCATAGTATTCTGATTCTATAGCAGGGTTTTCTATAATCTGAATGCTTGCACTATCATAATGCATCATACCAATTTTTGGGGAGATTGTTGAAAAGGTAGAGTAAGATATTTCTGGTTTTGCATTGGTTAAAGAATTTAGAAGAGAAGATTTTCCTGAATTAGTCTTTCCAATAATTACTGTTTGCATATCTTCTTTTTTTATTCCAACTTTGGAGGATTTACCTGATTTTTTAGATTTGTCTTTCTGTTCAAGAAGTTTTTTAAGACGAGTTTTTAGCTGAGCGCGTAAATTTTCTCCTCCCTTATGAGCAGGAGCATAGGAAATCATTTTCTTTAATTTTTCAATCTTATCTTCTATAGATTTCGCTTTTAGGTATTCTCCTTCTGCTGCAGTAAATTCCGGATGAGCGTTTATTGGCATTGTAACCTTTTTAAGTTGTTATCGCTTAAATAATTTATGAATAGGGAAGAAATAATAGAAAGAATTGTTAGCAAGAAGGATTTTTCCAAAATACCAGAAGAAGATATACTTTTAGCTTATGAAAAATTCGAAAAAAGGCAATGTTCAGAGGAAGAAAAAATAAGATTGACAAGAGATTTGCTCAGGAAGGTTTATTCTGCATTTACAAGCGGTAAATTATTGAATATTAAAGATAAAAATGAGGAATGGCTTTTGAGAAAGCACCTATCTACACGAGAAAGACTAAACTATTATGGGGAGTTGTATGAGAAATTGTTTAGGGATATGAAAAAATGTTCTGTGATTGATCTGGGTTCTGGAATAAATGGGCTTTCATATAAATTCTTTCCACAAAAATTGAAGGTTAATTACATGGGTATTGAGGCAGTTGGGCAATTGGTAGATTTAATGAACTTCTATTTTGAGAAGAGCAATTTGGATGCTAGAGCTATACATGAAAGTCTGTTTAATATTAAAAATGTAAAAAAATTAATTGAAATGTGTGAAAAACCAAGAATAGTCTTTTTGTTTAAGGTTATTGACTCTTTGGAAATGATAGAAGGAGATTCTTCAAAGAAACTTCTTATGGAAATAACCCCTCTTTGTGACAGAGTAGTCCTAAGTTTTGCTACAAGAAGTATGATAAGGCGGGACAAATTCAGGGTTAATAGAAAATGGATAATTAATTTTATAAATGAAAACTTTGAATTATTGGAGGATTTTGAAATTGGAAATGAGAGATATATTCTCTTTAAAAACAAAGTTTAAATTTAAATAGCTGACTTTCTTTTTTTTACTATGAGAGTTACGTTTAAAAGAAAAGTCTTGAAAAATGGGATGACTATCATGCTAGAGAAGAGAAATTTGCCTGTTGTAAGTGTTGCCTTTGCAGTTCGTAATGGAGGGGTGAATGAGAAAGAGGAAGAAAAGGGAATTTCCCACTTTATAGAGCATATGTTATACAAAGGGACGAGCAAAAGAGATGCTAAAAAGATTGCAGATGAGATAGAAAAAAGGGGAGGAGAATTAAATGGATTTACTTCTGAAGAGATTACTGCTTACTGGTGTAAAATGCCTTCAAGGCATTTAAATATAGCTCTGGAAGTACTTGGAGATATGGTTAAGAACCCGATCTTTAATGAAAAAGAATTGGAAAAAGAGAGGAAAGTTATATTTGAGGAGATTAAAATGTATCATGACAATCCTCGTGCACATTCTTTAGATGAAATTCAAAAATTATTATACAGTGGAACAATGAAAATAAATCTTGTGGGAACATTGAAGACTATGAACTCTATTACTAGAGACAAAATATTAAACAGGTTCAAAGAGGTTTATACTCCGAATAATATGATTTTGTGCGTTGTTGGAGATTGTAATTTTGAAGATTTAGTAAAATTTGCAGAGAAGAATTTTAAAGATGAAAAAGGAAAAATTTCTCTTGAAGAATTTCATCCAGAGAACGAATCCAAAATTGAAGAAAGGATTGGGATAGATCAGGCGAGCCTCATATTTGCTTATCACGTTCCTCTTGCAGATGATGAGAAGAGTTATGCTGCCATGGTCTTAAATTCTTTAATGGCAGATGGGATGTCCTCAAGATTATTTAGTGAAATAAGAGAAAAGAGAAATCTAGCTTATGCTGTAAAAGGAGATTCAAACATAAACAAGACTTTTGCGTACAATCTAATTTATATTGGAACTATGAAGGATAATATTGAGAAAGTAAAGGAACTTATTTTAAAAGAATTTGAAAAAGTTGCAAGTTCATTGGGAGAAGCAGAAGTCAAACAGATTAAGGAACAACTCATAGGAAATTATCAAATATCAATGGAAGATTCTCAACAGCAAATGATAAACCTGCTTGCTTACGAGTTACACGGAGATGCAAAAGAATTTTATAACTTTGAAAAAGAAATAGGTAAAGTAAAATTGGCAGACGTTAAGAAGTTGGCTTTGAATGCAAAGAACAATCACAGTTTTTTTTCCTTGGTGCCTAAAGAATAATCTTAAAAACTCAGAGATTTCTTTAAAATAATGTATATAGTAAAAGTACCCGGAATAAATGGTTTAGGAAAGACCAATGGATGTGAGAAAGCAGGAAATGAAATTCTCAAATGTTTAAATGAAGAAATTTTTTCAAGTGAATATGGAAAACCAGTGGATGCTGGGAAATTTGATTTGGAAGAGATTCATTTAGACAACTCAAATTTGGAAATAACAAATAAACTTGTATATAAAAATGCATTCAAGATGTTTGAATCAAAAGATAGAACTATATTTTTGGGGGGAGATCATTCAATAAGTTATTTTCTCGGGAAGGCTTTTTTAGATTATTGTGAAAATGATGGAAAAGAACCTTGCTTAATTGTTTTTGATGCACATCCGGATTGCATGCCTGTTACGAAAGGTTGTGAGAAATATCCCAATCATGAAGAATGGCTCCGGGCTTTAATTGAGCAGGGATTTCCTGCTAAAAATGTAATGATTGTAGGTTCTAGAAATTCAGATGCCCAAGAAACTGAATTTATTATTGAGAAGAATATAAGAATAATTAGTATGAATCAACTTACAGAAAATTTGGAAGAAACCTGTGAAATTATAATGGAATTTTCAGATAGAAAAGAATTATACCTCTCTCTTGATATAGATGTTGTAGATCCTGCGTTTGCAATTGGAACAGGATATAAAGAGCCTGGAGGACTAACAAGCAGAGAATTTGTTTATATAGTTCAGAGATTAAACAAAATAAAAAAATTAAGAGGAGTAGATTTGGTGGAGATAAACCCCAAGATAGATATAAATGGTATGACTGTTAAGCTAGGGGCAAAGATTCTTTCCGAGTTAATTTAAGATGAGAACATTCATTGCTATAAAGTTCCCCCCAAAAGTCCTTATGCAGATAAAGGAAATTCAAGATACTTTACCTGAATGTTCTGGAAGAAAAACTGAATTAAAGAATTTGCATTTAACTTTAAAATTTTTAGGAGATGTTTCTTCACAGGACTTAGAAAAAGTTAAATTAAAGTTAAGAGAAATTAATCTTAACAAATTTGAAGCTGAAATTACGGATGCTGGATTTTTTGACAATCAAAAATCTCAGAAATATGATAAAAATATTATAATCTGGTTGGGAATAACTAACTGTGACCGATTACAGAAGGAGATAGACAATGTTTTAGAAGGGATATTTCAGAAAGAGAAAAAATTCATGAGCCATCTTACAATTGCAAGAGTTAAAAGAGTAGAGGATAAAAATAAACTTTTTGATGTTATAAAGAAAATAGAAGTCCCAAAGATGTTTTTTATATTAGACAAATTTTATTTAATGGAATCTGTATTAAAAAAACAAGGTTCTGAATACAATGTTTTGGAAGAATATGCTTTGAACTGACTTTTTGAATCTATAATTATCTGCCATAGAGCATTTATTCTGTCTACAGCTAATGCCAGTGAATGTTATTAATATTAATAAATTAACTCTAAATGTCCTATATAAGATAGCTTATCAATTAATATTTTCTTTCTATTATTTCTTTTATACTTTCTGCTTGTATTCCTAGAATGTCCTTTAAATCTTCTGTGGAAGAGAGAATTATATTTTGTAGGCTCCCAAATTTTTTAAGAAGTTTTTTAGCTTTTTTAGGTCCTACACCCGGAAATCCTTCAATTATGAACTGAAGTTGCTCTTTTTTATTGAGTGTTTTCTTCTTTGCATTTAAATTAATCTCCTGCTCTTTCTTTTTTGATAAAACATTTATGAACTTTGCAGTGTCTTCCGAATTTTTTGAAAAAAGTATTGGAATTTTGTGTTTAAGAAGAATTGAAAGAAGAAAACCTCTTATAGCATTTGCATTCACCCCCACATTATCTTCTCTGTAAAGCTCTTGCTCTGAAATTCCTTCTATAATCAACAGCTTATTTTCATACTGCTTTAATTCTTCAATCTGGTTCATCAGTCTGTGATTAATCATTGAACTTATAAAATCAGAGACAGTTTTTCTCTCTATGATTACATTCTTGACAATATAATCCCCTATCTTTAATTCCTTAAATTCCACTTCAAAGCCTTGCTTTATAAGATAAGAATATACAAGGGAGTTTTTCTCTCTATAATCTATTATTATTTTTTCTTTTGGCTCTTCAGCCTTTTGTTTTTCTTTTTTCTTTGAAAAAATATCCAAAATTTGGGGGGATTTTATTGTTTTCATTGTAATTATTACAACTTTATTTGTGTTTCAGATTTAAATCCATTGCTCATATCTTCTTTTATACTCTCTATGGCTGTTTTCATTTTCTTTTCACGAGATTTTGAAACATAAAAAAATGCTTCATCTCTTGTTTTCTTAGTTATGAGCATTATTAATTTGCCCTTCATTAATCTGGCGGTTCTTCCTGCTCGTTGTATTGCTCTTATGGCAGATGGTACTGGCTCGTAGAAAACAACGATATTTACTTCCGGGATATCAAGCCCTTCTTCTGCTATACAGGTGGCGCATAAAACATCGATTTCTCCTGCTGAAAATTCTTCAATTATTCTTTTTTGTTGCTTTTGATTTAATCCTTCCTTTCCGTCTTTCTTTGCCTGTCCTATGAATACTTTTGATTTTATTTCGGGTATTTCGTTTATTTTCTTTGAAATATTAGCTGCTGTCTCCCTAAATTGAGTAAAGATTATCATTTTCAATTTTTTGTTCTTCTCCTTTTCTTTTATTATTATGTCAACCAATTTTTGCATTTTAGGATGTTCCATGCCCTTTATTAAAAGTTCATTGGACTGTGAGAAGACAAAATTAAATTCTGGTCTTGAGACTAATTTAATAACTCCCTTGCTTTGTTTTTTTGAAGCTTGTTCGAATAAACTTTTAAGATATTTGTGAAATCCCTCGAGAGTTTGGGTTTCAAGAAGTTCAAGCGCATGCTGGAGTTTTATTGCCTGAGCACAGGCACTCGCTCCTAGCATATAATTAAAATTTTTAAAATTTCTAGATATTGTAGAAGATATCCTCTTTTGAAGATTTATTAAATCTGTTTTTGATGCAGGCCCAAAAAGAACTTTTCTGGCTCTTAATTCTTCTACATATTCATTAAATAATCCAAGAATCACCTTTCTCATATCTTCAAATTCTGGGGGAAAATCAAGCATTATCTTTTCAAATTCTAATTCTTGTAGGTATTCTTTAACACCCGAGCTTTCTCTTCCCCTTAGCTCAACTTCTTCTATGAAAAGATTTTTACATATATCTTTTATTTTGGATTTTTCACTTCCAGGGGAAGCTGTAAGGCCTATTATTCTTGGGTGAATGGATTGTTTCTTGTATTCCTGAGCTATGTAATTGTAGTCGTAATTTTTTATGCATCTGTGAGCTTCGTCTTCTATAAGGAGGCAGACATCCTTAAGATTGTACATATTCTTCCTAATGTCGTTTGCTATGCATTGAGGAGTTGAGAAGATTATATCTGCTGTCTGCCATATTTTTTTTCTATTTTCTGAATTAACTGTCCCTGTAAAGAGTTGCATTTCACCAAAAAGCTCAGGAAGATTTTTCTTAAAATATTTTAAGTGCTGTTCAGCTAAGGGCTTTGTTGGGGCAAGAAAAAGAACTTTTTCTCCCGGATATGTCTTCATCCTCTCTATTGTCAGCATGAGAGCAATGAGAGTTTTTCCAAGTCCAGTTGGAAGAACCACAAGGCAATTTTTATTTATGCACGTCTCAAAAATCTCTTTTTGATATTCTCTTGGTTCTATGTTCTTTAGAAATTCCATTCTCTTAAATTTCTAATTGAGTTTAATTATCTTCTTATACTAAAAGAAAGGTGTAACCTAATCCTATAAGGGTAACAATGGCTAGGAAACTCCATAATACTAGATTTCCGAAGAAAATCTTATTTCCATCTAAATCTGATATTGGAATCATATTAAAGAATACAAACCATATGTTTAGTTTTGCAAATAGAATTCCAAAATCTCCCCCTATAAAGTAGAAGAGAATTGCAAGAATTAGGTTGGCGAATATTCCAGCAGCGGCAATTCTTCCTATGTGTTCTTCAGTCATTTCAGAGAAAGAATAAATTCCATGTCTCTTTGCAGCGTGATATACCTTAGCTTTTACATCAAATACTAGAGAAGCCATCCAGACAAATCCATTTAAGGGGAATAAAACTATTTTGGATATTAAAGGCATGAAAGCTCCAAGAGGGAAAGATTTTTTCCAATACTGATCTGTTCTGAATCCAAATCTTTTAATTTCCCAGAGTTTTATTTCAATTTCAGATTCAAGAAGATAAGCTGCAGTTTTCTTAACTAGAATATTTACTAAAATTAATATAAAAATTCCAAGAAGAGCGAAGAGGAATATATTTACATTTATTAAAAAACTTCTGGAGATAGCAACTGCAAATGCAGTTATTACAGAAACTAAAATTAAGGCTGCAATTTCTTTTCTGTTTATCATGAATTGTAAAGGATATTTTTTTTTATAAATCTTATGATATTCTGTCTTTTACGAAATATTCTATAGATTATGGAAAAGTATTTAAATAAACCATTGCAATTTCTATTATGAAAATAAAAAAAATCTCAGAGGTTTTGGGTAAGAGAGTATTTACAGATTCAGGAGAGTTCTTTGGAGAAGTAGAAGAAGCTAACCTGTTTGAAAATAAAATTGATGGTTGGAGAATAAGAGTGGGTGGAAACGTCCTCTCTTTGATGGGCGGTGCAAGAGGTGTTATAATCCCGCACCAGTTTGTTAAGTCCATTAGTGATGTTTTCATAATAAGTAAATCAGCTTTACCAAGCCAAGAAGCAGGGTTTGAAGAAGTTGCCGATTAATAATTAAAAGGAGTAAAAGGAGAAAAAAGAGGTAATGGCAGAACTATCTTTCTTACAGAGTCCAGCTTTGACTAACTTTGTGTATCCCTTTCTTTTATTATTTTTTATAATATTTGCTGTTCTCGAAAAGACAAAACTATTTGGAGAGGGAAAAACACAGATTAATGCTTTGATTTCTTTTGTAATAGGTTTTATTTTTGTAACTGCAATTTTCCCAAAGGAGATGGTGAACAATTTGATATTGTTCCTTACAATTGCAATAGTTATTATGTTTATTGTTCTAGTGCTTTGGGGATTTGTTGCTGGAGAAGAAGGATTGAAATTATCAAGTGCCCCTAAGGGATTAAAATGGGCTATTGGAATTTTTATAATACTTGCAGTTACAATTGCAGTGCTTTGGGCAGCTGGAGTTAATGTTTCAAAATTAATAAATGATTTATTTCATGCTTCCTGGAGTAGCACTTTTTGGACAAATGTTATATTTATAGTCTTAGTTGCCGCTGCTTTAGCAGTTGCTATAGGAACAAGTAAAAAATAATTAGAAACATATTTAAACAATATTAAATAATTTATACAATGATGAACGGGGTGATGTTTTTAGCTTCTTATGGGAGTTTTAGTACTGGAACACTTGGAAATTTATTTGCACAATGGGAATCTGCAGGAATTTTTGCATATGCTTTGCCTTTTCTTTTGATATTCGCTTTAGTTTATGGATTGTTAACAAAGATGAATATCTTTGCATCAAAAAATGATCCCAATTCTGGGAAAGGTGTTAATGTTATAATCGCATTGGCAGTTGCTTTCATGGCATTGCAATTTGATATGGTTTCAATGTTCTTTTCTGAAATATTCCCTAGATTTGGTGTTGCTCTTTCAATTATACTAGTAATTCTCATATTAGGCGGATTGTTCATGCCTACAAATAAGGAGAACAATTGGTTTATGATTGCTTTGGCAATTATAGTCTTTGTTATAATTGGAATAGTTGTATATAACTCTCTAAGTGTATTCGGATGGAATCTTAATAGTGGAGGATGGTTGGCTAACTTCTGGTATCAGTATAGTGGAATAATAATTTTTGCAGTAGTAATTATTGCGGCTGTCTTGATGATGACAACCAAGAGGAAACCGAATAGACCAATGTTTGAGAATGCACTTTTAAGAGATTTGACTGGTGGACAGTAGATAATTATTTTTTTATTTTGTTTAATTTAGGATAGGTAGTTAATTTGGATAAATCTTTGGAAGATTGATTTATCAACTAATTGGATATAATATTATAAATGAGGACAAATTAGATTAATATAAGATTTGTATTATAGATAATTAATTAGGTTTATTTCTTTGATTTGGTAAGAATCTTCTTTTTTTCTAAAATTGGAGGCAGAGATGTTTCTTCTTCTGGTTTTTCTTTTGCATATTCCTGAGAGTCACTTTCATAGACTTTTTTATTTTTATTGCCTGAATTTCTTTCATGAACCTCTGGTACCATTTTTTCAAAAGATTCCTGCATCATCCCCATTTCATTTTTTATTGTGTCAAGATTTCTTCCATAGGAACCAATCTTCTCCAGTATTGCTATTTGAAGCTTGTCAATTATTTCTTCTATTCTTTTTATTCTTTCATGATCATTGCTTATCTTAGCTTCAGCAAGTGTTGCAAATTCATTAAGAATTTCTATTTGCTTTTGCTCTCTTTTTATTTTTTCAGAAAAAACTTGTTCTGCAATTTCAATAATCGTATCTGTATCTGCCACTCCTCCCATTCCTGGTTCCACATATCCTTCCTGAGGAGAATATTCCTCTTGATTGTAATCTCCATATGCCGGAGCCTGAGGTTCTTCATTAAATTGAGGAAGTGGTGCTGGTTGAGGAGAATAAAAACTTTCAGAATCGTGTTCTATCTCTTGGGTTTTTGGAACATATAAAGAGGGTGAACCGGCTTTCATTATCGAAGGTTCCATTCCTTCGTCTCCTGAAGATTCGGCAGAGACTGCTTTTTTTATCCTCATTTGATTAAAAGCATCTTCAATTGTTTTTGGAGATGCACCTTTTTCCTGCAATCTCTTTGAAATTTCTTTATCCTGCATCCCCTGATTTTTCATGTTGTTTATGTCATCTAAAATTCCCATTTTGATAATAGTTTTTAATTGTTTTTTAATTTTTCTAAATCTCTCATTGTGACAAATTCCAACGGTTGAAACATTTTTGCTTGTCTAGAGAGTATTTCCAATTCCTCCTTTTTTGCAAATTTTGAGAATTCTCCAGAAGCTGTTTCAAAAAAAGACTTTAATCTTTCTATATCCCTCTTCATAATTTCTATATCTTTTTTTATATCCAAGAAAGTTATGTGGACATCCTCTTTCATTTCAATGAGGTTTTGGCCAATAAGAAGTATCCTGTCTTTTATTATTCGCTGTTTTTCTTCCAAATCTCTAACTTTAGTACTGGTTTCAGTAAAATACTGATTTTCATTGTCCTCTTCAGTCATAAATCATAAATGCAAAGCGAGTTTAAATTTGTTTGGATTATACAAAATATTTTAAACTACAAACCATTTTTTCTTGCATGCAATTTGAAAAAGAAGAGGCTTTGTATTCCACTGAAGTAAAGAGAGAAGGTGGTGAGGATGTTTTATACATAAATTATATGAGAGCTCCATACGTGCCAAGTATAGCAGAATATCAGGAAGTTATGGAGAGAACTATTGATTCTTTAATTGAAAATCCCAATGTATCCAGAATAGTTTTTGTGCAGCAGAAAAATTATAACTACGATTTTAGGGAAACAAGTTACCTTCTTGAGATTGCTGAGCTTTATACATATCTTCTTAAGCAAGAAAAAATCCTGAGTCAGGAAAAATTGATAACTTCTAATGGGGAATTTTTTTCAAAAAGATACAATGAAGTCTTTTCTTTTTTATATCTGCTTAAAAAAGATCCTTTTGCAGCATATTTTCAGTTGAGAAAAATTATTCTTGAGGGTAAAATTATTCTTGAAAAAGTTGGAGGAATTCTTAAATCAGATCAGAGGAATTATTTATCTCTTCTTGATAAAATTCTAGATTTATTCTCAAAAACAAAGATTATGCAGGCATTTCAGCAGTATGCAAATGAGTATAAGAGAGGAGACAGAGAGATATACAATAAATTTTTTAGACCTGACACGATAGCAAACTTTACTTTTACGCGTCTTGTTTCAGATTTACCCGAGGATGCAGAGATAGTTTCTCAATATAAAATCTCAAATGGGGATTATGATGAATCTTACGTAACTATAATGAAAATGAAAAATGAATCCAAATTGATTTATCATATTGTTCCTCCAGAAAATACATTGAGTGAAGATCAGAGTTCTCTTCTCAATATGGCCAGAGGAGTTTTAATTGAACACCAACCAAAGGCAGAGGAATTTACAGATACGGAAAGGATAAGACAAGTTTTTATGAATATCTCCAGAGATTTAATAAGAGATTTGGCTCAAAGCAAAGGAGTTAAATTGGATTACACTGCTCTAAATAAATTATCTGCAATATTAGTAAGGCATACAATTGGTTTTGGGATTGTAGAAGTTCTTCTTCAGGATAAAAATCTTCAGGATATTTCTCTTAATGCTCCTATTCCGCAAACACCTATCTTTGTAATGCATCAGGATTATGACGAATGTATAACAAATATAATGCCAAGCCAAGAGGATGCTGATTCGTGGGCTGCTAAATTCAGAATGGTTTCTGGAAGACCCTTGGATGAAGCAAATCCAATACTAGATACCCAATTAGAAATAGGAAATCTAAGAGCGAGAATTTCAATAGTTCAGCAACCATTATCCTGTGATGGTCTAGCTTTTTCAATAAGAAGACACAGAGAAAGCCCATGGACTCTTCCCCTTTTTATAAATAATAAAATGCTTAATCCTTTCGCAGCAGGATTGCTTAGTTTTTTAGTGGATGGAGCTAGAACACTTCTGGTTGCTGGAACAAGAAGTTCTGGAAAAACTTCTCTTCTTGGAAGTTTAATGCTTGAGATTGTTCCTAAACACAGAATAATTGTAATTGAAGATTCTCTTGAATTGCCTGTTGAATCTCTTAGAAAATTAGATTATGATATATTGAGAATGAAAGTCCGTTCAGCTCTTTTGAAAACAACAACAGAAGTTTCTGCTGACGATGGAATAAGAACAAGTTTGAGATTGGGAGATAGCTGCCTTATAATTGGTGAAGTAAGAAGTGTAGAAGCTAAAGCTCTCTATGAAGCTATGAGAGTTGGTGCATTGGCAAATGTTGTCGCTGGAACAATTCATGGTGCTTCTCCATATGGTGTGTTTGACAGGGTGGTAAATGATTTGGGAGTTCCAATTACAAGTTTCAAGGCTACAGATTCTGTAATTGTATGTAATCCAATAAAATCTCCAGATGGATTGCATTCATGGAAAAGATTAGTTCAGCTTTCAGAAGTAAGGAAACACTGGACTAAAGACCCAATGGCTGAAAAAGGTTTTGTTGATTTAATGAAATATAATATAGAGAAGGATGAAATAGAACCAACTGAAGATTTGATAAATGGAGATAGTGAGATAATAAAAGATGTTGCTTCAAATGTAAGAGGCTGGGCTGGAAACTGGGATGCTGTATATGATAATATTCTTCTAAGGGCAAAGATGAAAAAAGAGTTGGTGGATGTTGCAAATAAAACGGGAGATTTGGATTTATTGGAATGTAAATTCAATACCTTGGCTAATCATGTCTTCCATAGAATATCTGACGATGTTATTCAGGAGATTGGATTGCCTTTGGGAGAGAAAGTCTTTCCTCTTTGGCAGGATTGGCTGAATAAGGAAGTAAGGAAGAAAATTATTTGAATGGATTTATTCTAAAGATTTATTAATTCTTTTTATTTTAGTGACATATCTAAAAAAGAGGAGAATATGCAACCAAACAAAAGACCAACTGTAGATGAGATTCTGAAAAAATATGAAAGCAAGATTGAAGGAGAAATAAAAACTACAGAGCTTGGGGCTGTTAAGGATAGTAAATCTTATTTGAAATTTAAAGAAGAACGGGAGATGGAATTAACCAACTATGAAAGGTGGTGTAAAACTCTTGGAAGCGTTATAAAGATGAATCCTTCCAAGAAAGATGAAGAAAAAATAAGAAGAGATATTGAAATAGCCCACATGAATATAGAACCCTGGCAGGCTATAACCCTAAGCGTAGTAATCTTTCTTTTGGTTTTCTTTCTTGGAATAGTTCTTTCTGCGGTGTATGCAATGGCAAAAGGCGGATTTGCTTATTTTCCAACTCTGTTTTTTTTGCTTATAACAATTGTTTCTATTTTCTTGTTTTACTTTTTTAGTGGATATCCTGCAAGATTTGCAAGCAAGTGGAAATTAAAAGCTTCTTCCCAGATGGTTCCGGCTATTTTGTATGTTGTAGTCTACATGAGGCACACAGCAAATCTGGAAAAAGCAATTGCTTTTGCTTCTGAGCATTTGCAGTATCCCCTTGCATTGGATTTTAAAAAAGTATTTTACAATGTTGCGATTGGTAAATTTTCAACAATAAAAGAAAGCTTAGATAATTATCTTGAGGGATGGAGAGACTATTCAAATGAATTTATAGAGTCCTTTCATCTTATTGAAAGCAGTTTGTATGAACCAGACAGAGGAAGAAGAATTGCTACACTTGAGAAAGCTATTCAGGTTGTTTTGGATGGGGTTTATGAAAAGATGCTTAAGTTTACCCACGACGTTAAGGCACCTTTAACAAATGTTTACATGTTGGCAATAATGCTCCCTATACTAGGAATTGCTTTAATTCCTTTGGCATCAGCAATGGTTTCAGGAATGATAAAGTGGTCTGATGTATTTGTTCTTTATACTATGATAATTCCATTTTTGGCATTTTTTATGCTTGATAAAATATTATTATTAAGACCGGGGGGATATGGTGAAACTTCATATCTTGAAAAGAATCCTCTTTATCCTCAGTACAAATCAAAGGGACCTTATTTTGCAGCATTTTTAATTTGCTTACCTTTTGTTATAATTGGATTGCTTCCTTTAATTTTTCAATATACACCTCTTCCTCACATGCTAGGTTTGCAGACTGATTATACTTTTGCACAATTAGGATTTGGATCTGCAGATAGCGGTTTTGGAGCAGCTAAAGTATTTGATTTTAAAGTGGATGCAAATGGAGCTACTGTTGGTCCTTTTGGAGCAGGAGCTCTAATATTAAGTTTATTTCTTCCTTTGGGAATTGCCTTATTTTTCTCCATTGCTAATAAAGACAGAACTCTTAATATAATTGATGAAAGAAACAAAACAAAACAGCTAGAAGCTGAATTTAATAATTCTTTATTTCAAATTGGAAATAGATTAGGAAATGGAGTTCCTCCAGAGTTAGTTTTTGGAAAAGTTGCAGAATCTTCTAAGGGGCTTGTTGCAGGGGAATTTTTCAGAAGAGTGAACTATAATATTCAGCAAATGGGAATGAGCGTGGAAAAAGCTATATTTGATTCAAGAAGGGGAGTTATATTATTTTACCCTTCAGATTTAATTGCTACAAGCATGAGAGTTCTTATAGAGTCTTCTAAAAAGGGACTTAAAATTGCTGCAGTAAGCTTGATGAGCATATCTGAATATGTTAAAAATATACAGAAGATAACAGAGCGTTTAAAGGATATTCTTGCAGAGATTGTTTCTGAAATGAAAAGCAATATGACTTTCTTGGCCCCATTACTTGCTGGAATAGTTATTGGTTTGGCATTAATGATTTCTGCAATTCTTAATACTCTTGGAGGAGCCACAGCTGGACTCAGTTTAGGAGGAGATACAGGAGGAATAAATATACAGACAATTACTGGAATTTTTAAGATAGAGACTATGATTCCACCATACTTTCTGCAGATTGCAATAGGAATATATCTTATTGAAGTTATATTTATCTTAACTGGAACTCTTGTTACAATAGACTCAGGAGAGGATAAACTGGAAAGAACGAGCAGAATAGGAGCAAATTTAAGATCTGGAATGGTGTTTTATTTTATAACAGCATTGCTTGCTTCTGTGGCTTTGTTTGCTTTATCTTCAATTGTATTAAAAGGAGTATTATCTTAGTTTTAAGTAAATTTTATTAAGTCTTATTTTTTCTATTATAAATGAAAAAGGGGAGTAGAAGAGGAGTTGTTGCAGAATATCTGCCTTGGCTTTTGATTGCTTTGGTGCTTTTGGTTATTGTTCTTATAACAATATTTTTCCTTAAGGGAAAAGGGGTTTCTTTATTGGATCAAATTAAAAATTTATTCAGGAGAGGTTAATGGAACTTACAATAGAGAATTTGATAAAGATAATCATAGGAGTTTTAGTAGTTGTAGCTGTTGCTTATGGGATATATTACTTTTTTGCAAACAATGTTTTGGATTCTTTCAAGAATATAGGAATTGGAGATAATAATACGGCTAGTAATACAGTTAAATTTCTAATGACATTATATTGATATGGAGACTTTTAATAAAAATAAAAAAGGATTCCTTCTTGCAGAAGAAACCGTGAAGATAATTGTTGCAGTTATATGTGTACTTTTTTTAGCTTATATTTTGATTGCAATTTACAACTCTCATACTTCCAGTGCACAAATTCAGCAGGCAAAAGATGTTTTATCAAGGACAGATACAATTATATCTGCTTTGAAAGAAGGTGAAACTGAAAAGCAGGATGTGCCCAATCCCAGCGGATGGCACATATACAGTTTTGTAAGTGAAGATAGACCAAATTCATGTTTAAATGAAAATTGTTTGTGCATCTGTGATACTTCTCTTATAAAAATATTAACCTCCCAGGCAAAAAAGTGTGATAAGGACGGAGCATGCATAGTTGTATCAAATCTTGCGATGGATAAAATTGATTTAAAAATAACAGGAGCAGATCCTCTCCTTTTTATAGGAGTTAAAAAACAAAATTCAAAGATTTTTATTGAGGCGAGCAAATGAGTTTTGATGAATTAATAAAATATATAATCTGGATAGTTGTCTTTGGAATTGCATTAGCAGGATTATTTTTAATGCTTAAAAGGTTAGGAGTTGTATAATAATACATGAAGAAGAAAAAAGGGGAGATAACAACACAGCAAATAGTTCTATTGATAATACTTTTAGTTAGTTTTATAGTAATACTCTTTTTGCTTTTTAGATTGAATATTGGAAATCAATCTGATAGTGAGATATGCCATAATTCTGTTACAATGAGAGGAAATCCTATATCTAAGGAGGCTATTCCTTTGAAGTGTGCTAGAAGTTATATCTGTATAACCAAGGATGGAAATTGTGAGGGGATGACTAAGCCGCAAGTGCAGAAAGTTAATACTGCAGAAGATTTGTATAGTGTTTTAGCTGAAGAAATGGCTAATTGCTGGTGGATGTTCGGAGAGGGAAAGGTTAATTATGTTACAGATACTATGACAAAAAATAATTATTGTTCAATTTGCAATCAAATTCTTTTTGATAATAGCCTTAAGAATATAAAAGATAAAAGTGGCAATGCTGTTTTTTCCAGCGGAAAGATAAGTAAAGATGCTCTCTATGATTACTTATCCAAAACCAAGGCTCCTGATAAGAATATTACATATGCTCAATATTTCTTTGGAACAAGCGATATTAATAAATTTAAGACTGAATTGTCAAAACAAACAAAAGGGCCAGTCAGCTTTGGAACAATTGATATTGGAAAGCAATATTTTGTTGTTGTTGGAATTACAAGTGAAGTCAGTACTGCGGGTTGGGTAATAAGAGGTGCTGCAGTAGGAGGAGTGTTAATTGTAGGGCTTGCAACATTTGGAGTAGGAACAGCAGGTTTTACTGCAGTTTTGATTGGAGAAACAGCAGCAGGAGGTGCGGGAGTTGCAGGAGCAAAAATTTCAGATATGGTTTCTCCAAAAATTGGAGCAATTACAGTTGAGGGGGATGGAATAAAAAATCAATTTATGACTCCAACAATTCAAGAAGCAAGTTCTGAAGAATTTAAGGCACTCAACTGTGATGATATTTTAACTTCTACTTAGATAATTTTATTAATAACATTTTCATATTGTTTTTATGAATGGGAAAATTAAAAAGAAAGGGACTATTCTTGTTGAGAATATTGTTTTTATAATACTTAACCTGCTGTTTCTTGTGGTTCTTGTTTTATTTTTAATAAAGCAAGGAAGTGGAGCAGTTGTTCTTGAGCAAACTTATTCAAAACAAATTGCAATGCTTGTGGATTCTGCTAAACCTGGAATGATTATTAAAATGGATATGGAAAAAGGGAAAGAACTTGCAGAAGGGAATGGAATTAAATTTAATGAAGCTGTGAGAATAAGCGATAATACTGTCAGAGTAAAATTAAGTGCTAAGGGAGGATATACTTATTCTTTCTTTAACGATGTGAATGTTGCTGCGTCTGCTCTTCAGGATGAAAAAGGAGAGTATACTGGAATGTATATGTTTACAATAAGTGGAAAATGAAATTAAAAACAATGAATAAAAAAGGTGCAGACAAGATTCTTACTATCTATTGGTTTGTTATACTAACACTAATAGCCGGAGGAATATTTGCTATGGTATATGTTTTTTACAGCACCCCTTATGATGTAAGGGGAATAGAAGGAGAAATTTTCGCAGAGAGAATTGCAGATTGCATATCCAGACAGGGAATTATAGATCAAAGTTTTTTTTTAGGAAAAGATTTTGATAAGAGCATGACAGGAGAGAAATTTACAAAGAAATGCAATTTAAATTTTAATGTGGAAGAGGGATATGGGGATATAAGTCAAATACAATATTTTTACAGAGTAGAATTTTATACACTTAAAGATTTGACAAAAGCAAATTACAGTATTTATGACGGAAATATAAATTGGGAGAGTGATTGTGCAATAAAGAAAGATAGTAAAGACTATACAAGACTTGCACAATGTACTGAAGAAAGACTTTATGCTTTAAATCAGGGAGGAGAGCAATATCTAATTAGGATTTTATCTGTAGTTGGAAAATCTGCAAAAAATGTTAAATCATAACAAAAAAGAGTCAATGAAATTGGTTCCTTACAATTTTTTTCCAAAAAACCGTAAAGGTCAAATAGGAGAAACAATAACATGGATAGTTGCAACCTTAGTTTTGATAGCAATATTAATTATTTTTATTTTTGCTTCAGTAGCTTTATCAAAGGTAAAAACTCTTAAAACAGATATAAAGGCAAATGCAGCAGATTCAGCAGACTGGATAAATGCAAAGACACAAGTTGCCTATTCTATAAGTTCAGTCAATAAAAATAAAATTCAGTTGTGGATTTCTCAAGAGGGGGGGATTGAGTAAAAATAAAATGAATAAACGCGGAGATATTCCATTAACTATACTTGTTATAGGTGTTTTTGCAGTTTGTACTTTAGCTTTGATTAGCTTCATTTATTCTTCTTATTTAATTAACAAAGCTTTTGTGGGAGTTGAAATAATGGAAAAAGCAAATATACAGATAGAAAGCCATAGCACAGATCATCTTTACTTGGATAAAAAAGTAACAGTGTTTTCTCCTGAATGGGGATTTGATTGGTTTAAAGACAAAATCATATTCTCTGTTGAGTATAGTCCGTAGTCATTATTCATCTTTTAGGAAAGAAAGATTTTTAAATAAGATTTAATTGATTAAAGTGTAAACATTGAAAGAGGATGTTTAAAGTATTAAACATAAAGAGAAGATGATAGAGAAAAATAAAAAGGGTCAAGGAATGAGTATAAGCACAATCATTTTGCTTATTCTAGGTCTTGTTATACTTGTTATATTAATTTTAGGATTTGTTATTGGGTGGGATAAGATAGCTCCATGGATAGGAGGAAGCAATAACATAGACACGCTAAAGAATTCATGTGGAACTGCTTGTTCTACTAATAGCCAATTTGACTTTTGTTCTGTAAAGAGAGATGTTAAAGATGGAACTAATGCTAAGTTTCAGGCAACATGTAATGACTTAGCTACCAGAGCCACTTACACTGCAAGAGGATATGGAATAACTCCTTGTCCGGATTTATGTCCTGCTGCTGCTTAATTAATTTATTAGTTTAGATTTATATAAAATGTCAAATTATGCATTTTCTGAAAGAAGAAATAAGGGAAAGGATAAAAGAAGAGAGAAGAAGAAGCATCCCTATAGGAAAGGCGGAAAGTTGAGAAGCGTTGAGCTTAAGTAAATTTATAAATTAAATTTCCCAAACTTCTATATGGTGATTGGAGAATTGTTTTTAATTTTATTAGGGCTTATATGGATTATCTTTGCGGTAGTTCAGGATTTGAGAAAAAAAGAGATAGCAAATTGGCTTAATTTTTCTCTTGTTATATTTGCATTGTCTTTTAGGTTCTTTTACTGCTTATTTGATAATCATGGATATAATTTCTTCTTTCAAGGATTGCTCGGATTTGGGGCTTTTCTTATATGTGGAAATCTTCTATACTATGGGAAAGTCTTTGCAGGGGGAGATGCAAAGCTCATGATAGCCCTAGGTACGATTGTTCCATTTTCAAGTAATTTTTTACCAAATGTTAATTCAGCTTTGATTTTTCTTTTATTCTTCTTAATTGCAGGGGCTTTTTATGGAGTAATATTAGCGGCATATCTTGGAGTGAAAAACAGAAAAGTATTTTCCAAGGAATTTGCAATGGAATTCAAAAAAAGCAAAAAAATATTTTACATTGCCATCGTTTTAGCAATAATCTTAATTTTACTTGCATTTTTTGATATTTTATTTTTATATTTAGGAATTTTGATCTTTCTTGCACCTTATGTTTATTACTCAGCAAAATCAATAGATGAAGCTTGCATGATTAAAAAAATAAATACAAAGAACCTTACAGAAGGAGATTGGTTATATAAAAATATAAAAATAGGAAGAAGATTAATAGAAGCAAAATGGAGCGGTCTTAGCCAAGATGAAATAATACTTTTGAGAAAGAAGAAAAAAGATGTTTTGATAAGAGAAGGAATACCTTTTAGCCCTGTTTTTTTAATAAGTTATATAGGGTTAATTTATGCTTTGATTATATTAAAGATTTCTTTGTTTTAATAAATCTAAGGAATTCTTTTTGGGAACCAAATTTTTGATTCTTCCAGCTTTTTTACTCTTGGTTTTCTAGCTTGTTTTGCTTTTTTCTTTTTTTCAAGTATATTTTTTAAGTCTTCAAGTTCTTCCTTTGATATTTGTTTTCTTGGAGAACTGGTAGATTCATTTGTGTAAACAGGAAGAATATTAATTATTATTTCTCCGAGAACTTGGGAAGAAGAGATTAAAACTTCTTTCGGTTTGAACTTTGTTTCTATTTTTTTTGATATTCTTTTTGCCAAGGAGAAAACAGACTTTGGTATTTTTGAAGGAGGAGAAACTATTTTCTTTGGAATTACTATTATGTGTCCTTTGGAGACTGGTTTTATTTCAAGAACGGCAATGCAATCCTTGTTTTCATCTATAACATATGCTGGAATTTTTCCTTCTACTATTAATCTAAAAGGGCTTTCATTTAAATTTGTGCCTTGTTCTTCTTCTAATTCTTCCTGATTTGAATCTGAACCTAAAAGTTTGTTTTTCTTTAGAAATTCAATAAATTCTTCATCATTCATTGTGTTTACACGTTCTATTGCAGGGGCTTTCTTATCTTCAGAAAAAGATGACTCTATTTGCTGTATAATCTGTTTTTTGAATTCCTCAATTTGTTCTTGAGATAGTTCCATAATATATTGAGAAAAAGGGCGTTAATAAGTTTTATGCAATTTTACGCATATCAATAAGCTGAACTGAAGCTACATTTTTTATTTTAGCTAATTTTTCTTCCATGCTGTCTATGTTTTTATCATCTGAATAGAAAAAGAAGACTATCACAGCTTTTAATCCAAATGCAATATCTTCTATTGAGTATTCTTTGTTCTTTCCCCCAAATTCTTCTACTATTCTCTTTGCAGATTCTTCAATAGCTTTTAGGTCAGCACTAGGTGATTCAGGCATTAATTTGTATTTTACTCCGTTTATTCCACTCATACTTTAGTGTAAAAAAAGAGGTTTATAAACATTTTGAGAAATGTTGTTCTAAAATAAAGTATCAAAATACTTATAAAATATGGGAATTTTTCTGGAGTATGGTGTTTGGTAATTATGATAAGATAGTTGAAAGAATCGCAAAGTATTCTGGGCTTCAAATAGAAGAGGTGAACAGGAAAATAGAAGCTAAGAGAGCCAAACTTTCTGGTTTAATAAGTCAAGAAGGAGCTGCACAGATTGTTGCTGCTGAGCTTGGAATAAATTTTGAAAATGAAAAATTGAAAATTGAAGAGCTTCTCCCTGGAATGAGGAAGATAAATATTTCTGGAAAAATAATAAGTCTTTTCCCTGTAAGGACGTTCAAGACTCAAAAAGGAGAAGAAGGAAAAGTTTTGAATTTTATGCTTGCAGATGAAACTTCAAATATAAAAGTAGTTCTTTGGGATACTAATCATATTTCTTTAATAGAAAAGGGCGAGATAAAGGAAAACGACTGTGTGGACATAGGCAATGCTTCTATGAGAGAAAATGAAATGCATCTTGGAAGTTTTTCTGAATTTAAAAAAAGCAGCAAGGAAATAGAAAATGTAAGAACAGACAGAATTGTAAAGGAAAAAAGAATATGCGATTTTAAAATAGGAGACCAGCTTTCTGTAAGAGCATTTATTGTTCAGTCTTTCCAGCCTAAGTTTTTCGAAGTGAGCAAAGAGACAGGAAGAAAAATGACAGAGAATGAAAGGGAGCAGGGAATACCCACTGAAAAAAGAGCTTTGATTAATATTGTTATAGATGACGGGACAGAATCAATGAGAGCAGTTCTCTTTAATGAGAACCTTGCAAATTTGGGATTGAAAGATTTAGAAAATCCTGAAAGATTATCATATCAGATGGAAGCTATACTTGGAAAGGAAATGTTCTTCTCAGGAAATGTGAGAAAAAATAATTTCTTTAATAATGAAGAATTTATAATAGATTCTTTGAGAGAGGTTAATGTTGATGATCTTATAGCTCAGTTGGAAAAGAATCAATAAGTAATTTAAATATAAAATTTATTATTCATTTATGTTAATAAAAACTCATCTTGCAATAACAATTTTTGCAATACTTCTTTTAATATT
>Ga0182027_10001807_pt1 | contig 35001 bp, 29 predicted proteins | sample 712E1DmetaG_FD_121300 | JGI IMG/M metagenome (GOLD analysis project Ga0182027, IMG submission 121300) | Permafrost microbial communities from Stordalen Mire, Sweden - 712E1D metaG (Illumina Assembly) | ecosystem: Environmental > Terrestrial > Soil > Wetlands > Permafrost | place: Sweden...
CGCCCGTCCGCCCGAGGGCTGGCCCGGCTGGCCGGAGGGCAAGAAGTTCGCGTTCGTGCTGACCCACGATGTCGAGGGACCCGAGGGACTGGAGAAGTGCCGCCAGCTCGCGGAGCTCGAGATAGAGTTGGGGTTCCGCTCCTCCTTCAACTTCATCCCCGAAGGTCCCTACGTTGTGCCGCCGGATTTGCGCGCCTGGCTCACGGAGCGCGGTTTCGAGGTGGGCGTGCATGACCAGGCGCACGACGGCAAGCTCTTCCGATCACGGAAGGACTTCATAAGGAAGGCAGGGCGGATTAATCGCTATCTGAAAGACTGGGGCGCCACCGGTTTCCGCGCCGGGTTCATGCTGCACCAACTCGGCTGGTTGCACGCGCTCGACATCCAGTACGACGCCTCGACCTTTGACACCGATCCCTTCGAGCCCCAGCCCGACGGCATGGGGACGATCTTCCCGTTCTGGGTGCAGCGCCCCGAACAGCAAAGCGGCAAGCGCCTGGAGCAAAGCGCCCCTTACCCCTTACCCCTTATCCCTTTGCCACTCGACGCGCCTCGCGCGGGTTACGTCGAGCTCCCCTACACGCTCTCGCAAGACTCAACATTATTCCTGGTTTTTCAGGAGACGACCCCGGAGATCTGGCTGCGGAAGCTCGACTGGGTCGCCGCGCACGGCGGGATGGCGTTGGTCAACGTTCATCCGGACTATGTCTGCTTCGACGGGGAAGCACCATCCACCCGGACTTATGCCGTGGCTCACTACTGCCGGCTCTTGGAACATGTCCGCCAGCAGTACGCCGGTGTTTTCTGGCAACCGCTCCCGCGAGAGGTGGCGAGGTGCGCCGCCCAGCCTCAACCCTGGCCGGCCACTCGCCGGCCAAAACGGGTGTGCATGGTCACCTATTCCCATTATGAGACCGACAACCGCGTGCGCCGCTTTGCCGAGACCCTGGCCCTGCGAGGCGATGAGGTGGATGTGTTCTCCGTCTCGTCGGAGAATGATCACGCCCGCAAGTTCGTCCTTAATGGCGTCAGCGTGGCGCGTCTGTCGCGCAAGCGGAAATTTGGGGAAAACACTCCGGTCTACATTGCGCAGTTGATCCGCTTCTTTTTCGGAGCCTTCGGTGCAATTACTGCGCGGGCGCTGGCCCGACCCTATGATGTCGTCCACGTCCACAACATGCCCGATTTCATCGTCTTCACCGCAATCGTCGCCCGGCTGCGTGGAGCGAAAGTGATCCTGGATCTCCACGATCTCGTGCCGGAGCTCTATGCCGACAAGAAGCCCGGATGGAGACAATCCTTTGCCGGCTACCTGCTGCGTTGGGAGGAGAAAATCTCCGCCCGCTTCGCGCAGCACCTCATCATTTCAAACCATCTCTGGTTGAAGACCGTCACCGGGCGGTCGGCTGCCACGGAAAAGTGCTCCGTTTTTGTCAACAGTGTGGACTCGAGGATCTTTTTCCGAAGAAAGCGTCTGCGTTCCGACGAAAGGCACATCATCCTGTTCCATGGCACCCTTTCCCGCCACCAAGGGGTTGACCTCGTCATTCAAGCCATGCCCAAGGTGCTGCCCCGGCTACCCAAGGCCGAGTTTCACATCTACGGGGTCGGCTCGGAGCTCGAGAATCTCAAGCGGCTTGCCCGGGACCTTGGCGTTGAGAAGGCGGTGCGCTTCCATGATGGAGTCACACTCGACGAAATCCCTCAGGTCATTGCGGACGCGGATGTGGGCGTCGTGGCCAAACGGGCGGACTCGTTTGGCAATCTCGCCTACAGCACGAAAATCCTCGAATTCATGTCGCAGGGAATTCCGGTCGTCCTTGCGCGCACTGAAATCGACCAGTACTATTTCGACGAAACGGTCGCACGCTTTTTCCCCTCGGGCGATGTGCCCGCACTGGCCGATGCCTTGGTGGAGGTTCTCCTTGATTCCGAGCTCAGAGACCGTCTGACGCGCAACGCGACCGATTACGTGCAGCGCAATAGCTGGCTGAGCCGGAAGCAGGCCTATTTTGCGCTCGTGGACGCCTTGTGCGACCGAGAGACGGTGGTTCCGAGCGTTTGACCAAACCAGAAGGGTCAAAAGGCGCAGGTCGAAGGGTCCAGGTCGGGAACAGAGAACTGCATCCGCAAACCAAGAACCGGAATCTGGTGATGAATCCAGCGGAACGTTTCGAGGATCTACGGATCTGGCAGGAGGCCAGAGTGCTGGCAAATGCGATCTACGACGCAACGGATGCACTACGCGACTTTGATTTTCGCGGGCAAATCCGTTCAGCTGCGGTCTCTGTCATGAACAACGTCGCCGAGGGCTTCGAACGCAGGACGGATGCGGATTTCGCCCATTTCCTCGATGTCGCCAAAGGATCGGCGGGGGAAGTGCGCAGCATGCTCTACCTAGCCGAAGATCGAAGGTTTTTCGCTTCCGACATAGCAGCGCGCCTGCGTACAGATTTCGTGGCGCTTTCCAAGGGTATCGCTCAACTCGCGAAATATCTTCGCGGCAAGAGCGACAAAGGGGCACCGTGATTCCTTACAGTGGACGTTTGACCTGAGACTTGCGGCCTTCGACCTCTAGCTTGGAGCCGTTTCGTTCTTCAGAGACCTTCGACTTTCGACCTGCCACGTTGGACTGAAATGCGCCTCGATCGCCTCATCACCCTTGGCTTGGTCGCCCCTCTCCGCCGTACGACTCACTGGCTGCGGACCTTTCACTTGGGACCTTCAACTTGGGACGGAACGCTCCCCATCCTGATGTACCACAGCATCTCGGATGACCCGGAGCCCGGCGTTCGCCCTTACTACAAAGTCTGCACCTCACCGCGACGTTTTGCCGAGCAGATGCAATGGCTGGCCGACTGGGGCTACCGTGGCGTCACGCTGAGCGCCGGCCTGGCGGCTGGCGCCGATTCAAGATCCAAAAACAAAGATCAAGATTTCGTCCCATCCTCTTCCTTATTGCCTCTTCGATCTTCGATCGGCGTTGCTGCCGGCTCGGCCCGCAGCAACGCAGTCGTGATCACATTCGACGACGGGTTCCGCGACTTCTATATTGCGGCCTTTCCGGTCCTGCACCGGCACGGATTTTCGGCCACGTTGTACCTGCCCACGGCGTTCATCGGCGACAGCTACAAGAAATTCAAATCCCGCGAGTGCCTGACATGGAGCGAGGTCCGCGAGCTGCACGAATCCGGGATCGAATTCGGGTCGCACACGGTCAACCATCCCACGCTGGTGGAACTGGCGTGGCCTGAGATCGAAAATGAACTCCACGCATCGAAATCAATGATCGAGGAACGGCTTGGCTGCCGAATCCATACGTTTGCCTATCCCTACGCCTTCCCGCAGGCCGATAAGGCGTTCGCAAAGCGATTCCGGGACGTGCTGGTTGGATCCGGTTACGAGAGTTGTGTCACTACGCAGATCGGCTGTGCCCGTGCCGGGAAGGATTCTCTTCAGCTTCCCCGTCTGCCCGCAAGCAGCGAGGACGACCGATTGCTCTTCGAGGCGAAGCTTGGCGGAGCGTACGATTGGGTGGCGGTTCCCCAAGCGCTCAAGAAAAACATCCATCATTGGTTTCGCCAACCGGCCTAAATTTTTCACAGCAGCACGTAGTGGAAGCGGAGAATATTTGGCCACCAAGGAACACAAAGAACGCAAAGGGGTGCATTCTCTGTGCTCCATGTCTGCCAGCCGTAATTTTGTGCGAAGGCTGGTGATCTTTCGTGGCCAATCCTCCGTTGCGACCGTTGCGCCTGCCAAGCCATAGCTCGCAGAGCGCCGTCCGATCCCGCTGCGTGAGGCCCAAGACTCTCAGTGCAGCAGCCCAAATACATCGTCATCACGCCCGCTCGCAACGAGCAGGAGAATATCGGCCACACCATCCGGTCGATGGCCGGGCAAACGTGCCGGCCGACTCTTTGGGTCATTGTCAACGACGGGTCGACAGACAAGACTGCGGAGATCATCGACGCCGCCGCGCGCGAATATCCCTGGATTCTGCCCGTGCACCGACCCGACCGCGGCTTCCGTCAGCAAGGCGGCGGCGTGGTCGAAGCCTTCGACGCCGGATATCAACGGGCCAAATCCCAGCCGTGGGACTTCCTGGTCAAGTTCGACGCCGACCTTTCGTTTGAACCCGACTATTTCGACCGGTGCCTGAGAAAGTTCGCCGAAGAGCCCCCACTGGGCATCGGAGGCGGCTTGATCTGCCACCAAAACGGTCACGATCTAACCGCAGAGTCTCCCGGCGATCCGGCCTTCCATGTTCGCGGCGCCACCAAAATCTACCGGCAGCCCTGCTGGAAGGCCATCGGGGGACTGCTGGAAGCGCCCGGCTGGGATACGATCGATGAACTCAAGGCCAACATGCTCGGCTGGACGACCCGCACCTTTCAGGATATTCCGCTCAAACACCACCGGTTCACCGGCACGGCCGACGGCATGTGGAGGAACTACGTCAAATTCGGCCTCGCGAACTACATCACCGGGTACCATCCGCTTTTTATGACGCTGAAGTGTCTCAAGCGCAGCGTTCAGAAGCCGTACGTAGTCGGCGCGATGGGGCTGTGGTGGGGGTTCTGCTGTGGTTATTTGAAGCCCGTCGCCCGGGTGGATGATCCCGACCTCATCCGTTACGTACGCCGGCAGCAAATGAACAAGCTCGTGGGGAAACCCAGCCTCTGGTGAGGGACCTGCCGCCCGTGAACCTGTCGATCATCATCGTCAACTGGAACTCGAAGGACTACGTCCGACAGTGCCTGGAGTCTATCGCTCGGCACCGTCCCGCGGCGAATTTCGAGGTGATCGTGGCCGACAACGCCTCCTTCGACGGCTGTGACAAAATGCTGGAAAGTGCATTCCCCGCAGCCGTGTTTCTCCAAGCCGGCAAGAATCTCGGCTTTGCCGGCGCCAACAACCTGGGCGCACGCCATGCCAAGGGCCCGAACCTGCTGTTCCTGAACCCGGACACCGAGTTCCTGGGAAACTCCATCGACCCCCTCCTGCAACGCCTGGCTGCGCTGCCCAACGCCGGCGCGGTTGGCTGCAAGCTGCTGCACCCCGACCGCTCGCTTCAGACCAGTTGCGTGCAGTCCTTCCCTACCGTCATCAACCAAGCGTTGGACTCCGAGTTTCTGCGTCGGCGGTTCCCGCGATCGCCCTTGTGGGGCATGGCAGCGTTGCACTCGGATGAAATCACACCTAGCGAGGTCGAGGCAATATCCGGCGCGGCGATCCTCATCAAAAGGGACGTTTTCGTGGCGGTGGGCGGGTTCTCGGAAAGCTACTTCATGTACGGAGAAGACCTGGATCTTTGCTTCAAAGTACGACGGGCGGGTTACCGGGTCTATCATGTGCCGGAAACCAGCATCGTGCATTACGGCGGCGGCAGCACCAAGACGAGTGCCGGGAACTTCTCGAACGTCATGATGCGCGAATCCGTGCATCGTTTCCTGCGTGCCCATCGGGGGGTGTTGAGCGCTTCGCTCTACCGGGCGACCATGGCGGCGACCGCTTTGCTCCGCATGGCATTGATCCTACCGCTGCTGTTGGTTCGGCGGAATGGGGTGGTGCAGCGCGGCAAGACCGCATTGCGGAAATGGACGGCGATCCTGCGTTGGAGTTGTGGTCTTGAGTCCTGGGTAAACACGCGGGAGTGAGTAAGAAGGACGAGGCGCCTGACTAAACCGACTCATGGTCACCGGCTGAGATGAATGAATAGAAGCGCAGATAAGGCAGGCCGATGCAGTTGTAGGAAGCGAGCTTGCTCGCGATTGCAGAGGCGAGATCGCCTGCAAGCAGGCTCCTTGGCTCCTTGGACTTGGGACCTGTGCCCTGAGACGTCTTCGCCCTTCCCCCCCTTCCTCGCCTCGCCGTAGCTCTTCGAGCGTAGGCGGGCCTCTTGCCCCTTAGCCCTACGCCCTGCTTTCTTTCCTCCGTTGCCTCCTGTAGAATGCTCTTTCCACGTCTGGACGTATGTGCGGCATAGCCGGAAAACTCCTTTTCGACTGCGACGGCCGGGTTTCCCGTGACCAGATCGAGGCCATGCTGCGGCCGATCGCCCATCGCGGACCGGATGGACAGGGCATCCACCTCGACGGCTGCGTGGGTTTGGGCCATTGCCGCCTTTCCATTATCGACCTGAGCACCGGCGATCAGCCGATGGCCAACGAGGACGAAACCGTGTGGATCGTCTTCAACGGCGAGATCTACAACTACCTCGCGCTGCGGGAGCAACTCCTCGCCAAAGGTCACCAGTTCAAAACCCAGTCCGACACCGAGGTCATCATCCACGCTTATGAAGAGTATGGCTTTGATTGCCTCCGCCACCTGCGAGGGATGTTCGCCTTCGCGATCTGGGACCACAAGAACCGCCGGCTGTTCGTGGCCCGCGACCGCGTGGGCATCAAACCGCTTTATTACTGCCAGACACCCGGCGTACTCTACTTTGCCTCCGAACTGAAGGCGATCATCGCCGATCCCGCCGTATCCCGCGAGATCTCTGCTCCCGCGCTCCGGCAGTTCTTTTCGTTCTTCTACCTGCCGGGTGAAGACACCCTGTTCAGGTCCGTGCGAAAGCTGTTGCCGGGCCACTATCTATTGGTGGAAGGTGGAAAAGTCACACGTCACCGGTACTGGGACCTGCAATTCACGCACGAGCGCTGGGGGCGTTCCTTCGAGGATGTCGTCGAGGAACTCTACGGCCTGCTCGGTTCCACGGTGCGCGACCACATGATCGCGGATGTGCCTGTCGGAGTGTTGCTCAGCGGCGGGGTCGATTCCTCGGCGGTCCTGAGCTTCGCCGTCCAGGGAACCGAGAAGAAGGTCAAGACCTTCACCGTCGGGTTTGACGGCGACCAGGTCGTCGACGAACGCCCCTACGCGCGGATGGCTGCGCAACGCTTCGGCACGGAGCATTACGACCTTAGCATCACAGCGGAGGACTTTTGGAATTTCCTTCCCTCCTACGTCTGGCACATGGAGGAGCCGGTGTGCGAGCCGCCCGCGGTGGCGCTCTATTACGTCTCCAAGTTCGCCCGCCAATACGTCAAGGTGTTGCTTTCCGGCGAAGGCGGCGATGAGGCCTTCGCCGGGTATCCCAACTATCCAAACATGCTTCGTCTGGACGGCATCCGGCGCGCTCTCGGTCCGGTGGCGCGGCCGGTGGGGGCCGTGGCGGCCTTGGCGGGCGCCCTGCTAGGCGACGGCCGCGTGCGCCGCTATGGGGATGCACTGGGCCGCCCTTTGGCCGACGTCTACTTCAGCCGCACCTCGTCTCCCACGACCTTCTTCAACCGCTCGGCCCGTCGGTTCTTCACACCGGAGTTTCTCGCGGCCTCTTCTTCGTCGTCCGCTGCGAACAGCATGGCCGACCTATTGCGTCCGGCGGCCGGCTGGCCGCTGCTCGACCAAATGCTCTACGCCGACACCAAGACGTGGCTGCCTGACGACCTGTTGATCAAAGCCGACAAGATCACGATGGCCAATTCCCTGGAGCTCCGCGTCCCCCTCCTGGACCATGTCGTCATGGAATTCGCCGCATCTCTTCCGTCGGAATACAAAGTCCGAGGCAAAGACACCAAGCGGGCATTGAAAGCCGCCTTTGCCAAGGCCCTGCCGCAAGAGATTCTCAACCGCAAGAAGGCGGGTTTCCCTGTCCCCTATGGCGGCTGGCTCAGCCACGACTTTGCGGCGGGGGTGCGCGAGACTCTGCTCTCCGATCGCGCCCGGAATCGGGGATATTTTGAACCGCAGGAAGTGAACCGGTTGCTCGACTCTCATTGCCAATCCGGGCAGTTCCCCAAAGAAATCTTTTCACTGCTGGTCGTCGAACTCTGGCATCGGCAATTCGTGGATTCTGACAATTCCTTGACCAAGAGCGGGGTTGCCTAGGCGCAACGGAGCGCCACGCTATTCAGCAAAACGGCGTTGCCCCCCCGGGGAATCCATCATTATCTTATATCCGCCAATCTCCGATGAAACAGAAATTGCACCTCGCGGCCGTTGCATTTCTCGCTTTGTGCGCCTCGGCGTACGCGAATCCAATCGTGACCTGGCTGGAGGATTCGACCGGTGGTTTTGACCTCCAATTGACCGGCAATCCCACTTCGCTCGGCGGCGGCTATCTCGTGGTGGATAGCTCGACTTATTTGTCGCCGTCAGGGGAATGGAACGTGTCGTTCCTGGCCGGAAGCCAATTCGGATTCTTCAGACCAGCGCAGGCCTACATGCTGAACGTTTCGGCGGTCATTGGTCAACAGCTGGTTGACGACCCGTTCGCTTTCGGCACCGAGGGCGGCTATGGAGATACCGTCGGCGAGCTTTCCTATGTTGGAGAGAATCTGATCTCAGCAGGGTTATTTGTGCGTCCGTGGATTGGCCTGACGACGATCAGCTTCTCGGGAGCAGATTTTACGGACCCGAGCACCTGGGACTACTGCATTGATGTTTCGGTTCATCGACCCGTGACCGCCGTTCCGGAAGGCGGGGTCGGGGTGGCCGCGTTCGCGCTGACAATCGTTGGGATGCTTTGGTTTCGGTCGAAGACCAGAAGAAGAAAAGCGCGCGCTGCGTAAACGTTTGCCTTGCGAGATTCCCTCCTAGTCGAGTCTGTTTGATGCTGGCTTATTTAGCATCCAGCGGAGCAAACTCGACACTGTGCCCGGGCGGACCACGTGCGCGACTTGTTGTTATCCTACAGAGCTCAGGACCGCGGTTACGTGCGGCGGGACGAGGTGGACCGCCTGCTCGCCGCACAGACAGCGACCGGAAGGTTCGCACCGGAAGTCTTCTGCCTGTTGGTGGTCGCGCTCTGGCACCAGCAGTTCGTCGACCAGGTGCGAACACCGACGCAGCGCGCCAGCGCCTGAATCCCATGGCGTCGGTCGTCCAAATCCAGAGCCCTACAACCGGCTGATGCGGCCATATCCCGATACCCGGTATCAATATGGAAACTACGAAACCGTTGCGCGTGCTTTATAGCTTCCCGCACAAGCTAGGGGCTGCGCGGATTTGCACGACTGCTTGGCATCAGGTCGAAGGAGTCGCTGCGGCAGGCGCAGATGTCACCGTTTATGCCGGGGCCATCAGCCGACCCGTGTCCGAGCAGGTCAAGGTAAGAACCACTCTGGCTTGGGGCAGATTTCGCATTCCCTACAGGCTCCTCGGCACGCGTCGGGCGTGCGCCTGGCACGACTGGCTGGTGGCACGAGCCTTGCCGAGGCTAGTCGGCCACGTGGACGTGATCCATACTTGGCCGCAAGGCGCGCTACGCACCTTGAAGGCTGCGAAACGCCTTGGCATTCCCACGCTTCTGGAACGGCCCAATACTCACACCCGCTACGCTTATGAGGTGGTGCGCAAGGAATGCCAGCTGCTCGGCATCTCGATGCCCCCCGGCCACGAACACGACTTCAATCCAGTTGTTTTGAAACACGAAGAGGCGGAGTTTGCGCTGGCCGATTATTTGCTTTGCCCTTCGGACTTTGTCGCACGGACATTTGTCAACGAAGGATTTCCGCCGGAAAAACTGTTACGGCATCAGTACGGGTACGACGAACGAGTCTTCTACCCGGATCCGACACCCCGGCGCGGTGCCAAGGGTTTGACGGTTCTGTATGCCGGCGGATGCGCCCCGCGGAAAGGCCTCCATTATGCCCTTGAGGCCTGGCTAAAGTCGTCCGCGCATCAAGACGGCACCTTTCTCATCGCCGGGGGATTCATTCCCGGCTACGCGGAGCTTCTTTCGAAGCAGCTTGCCCATCCCAGCGTCCAGGTACTCGGTCACCGCAACGACCTCCCCGACCTGATGCGCCGGAGCGATGTCCTCGTCCTGCCCAGCATCGAGGAAGGCAGCGCGCTAGTAACCTATGAAGCCCGCGGTAGCGGCTGCATCCTCGCCGTGTCTGAGGCGGCCGGAGCGATCTGCTCCCACATGGAGAACGCGCTTGTGCACAAGGTCGGTGACGTCGACGCGCTGACCCAACATCTCACGCTCCTCCACGAAAACCGCACGCTACTAGCCCGGCTCCGCACCGAGTCGTTGCGCACCGTCTCCGACCTCACCTGGGGCGCCGCCGGGATCCGCCTCCGTGAAGTCTATGCCCGGATCGTGGCGGACGCCGCCGCCCGCCGCACCCGTCAGAAACTGTCACCGCGCTTGTCTGTATGAAAGTCAGCGTCGTCATCCCGACGTACAACTCGGCCCGTTTCATCCGGATCACGCTCGATTCGGTTCTCGCCCAAACCCGTGCACCGGACGAGGTCCTGGTCCTCGACGACGGGAGCACGGACGACACGGTTGCGATCGTGCGGTCGTACGAACCCCGCGTCACTGTCCGGACACAGCAGAACCGTGGCGTTGCTCACGCGCGCAACGTGCTTTGCCGTGAAGCGCGGGGTGACCTGGTCGCATTTCTGGATCATGACGACATTTGGCATCCATGCTATCTGGAAGTGCAGTGGCAGCGCTTTCTGAGGAATCCAAGGGCCACTGCGTTCTTTACGCTGCATAGAGTGTTTGAGGGTCAAGCAGACTATAGTTGGACTGAGCAGCCTGCATATGCAAATCCACACTTTGAGCTGATCGAACCAGCATGCTTTGTCAGGCGATATAACAATAGCTCGGGGACTTTTTATTCCATGAGCTTTTGTTGCATACCAAAGGCCATCCTTTCGTTGCTTGGGGATGTGCCATTTTGCACGGAAGTCAGTGGTGTTGATGACTGCTACGTATGCAACTCGTTGCTTCTGCATGGCCCGGTGGTTTATACACCGACGCCGCTAGTGGCCTACCGAATCTCTCGCGATGCCCAATCTGTAAATCAGTTAAAGAATTTTCAGCAAGTTGTACATGTGTTTCAATTACTTGAAGAGAAGTTCCAAAACAAAGGGGATGCACACCTTTTGCGGGAATTTCGTCGGGCTTTTGCTGGAAAGCGTCGGGTATATGCGAAAACTTTGATGGGTGTCGGCCGCATTGCGGAAGCACGGAGGCAATTCCGCAGCGCTATCAGTCAATCTGGTTGTCCGACTTCGATCGGTAAGTCATTGTGTCTCTTCATGCTAACGTATTTCCCGAGAACCCTGCAGCCAGAGTGGCCGTCGGACGTACGACGCGGTTGTGACCGTGCTGATAAGGCAGCGAATGTGGTGAACAATGCGGTTAGTAGCGGCCCGCCAAAAGAACATGAGGATTGATTGAAGAGGACACTGAGCAACACGTCCGAGAGAATCGGGCCTGTGGCGACGCACGGAGAAGCGCAATGAGGATCATCCGTCTCCACGGCAGAAAGGCGCGCAGGACTTGGCATTCTGCGAACAGCAAACCGACGAAGGGCTGCATCCACGCATGATCTACCGCTGCAAAATCTGCCTCAGGAATGGTGATTACAAAACCTGGCTTGCGCAGGAGAAGATGTTCGGCTGGGGCGACTCATTCGAATACATCGAGTGCGAACATTGCGGCTGCGTTCAGATTCGGGAGGTTCCAGCAAACCTCGGTCGATATTATCCGCCCAACTACTACAGCTTCCATTTGCAGCCATACCCTACCGCGGGATTGCGTCGCTGGATAGCGGGCCGTCGCGACCGATATGCGGCGACCGGACGGGGCATCCTCGGCCGACTCATGGCGAACATCAGACCGGCGCGTACGGACGTTGCGAGTCTGGGAGCCGTCGCTGCATCGCTCGACGCTCGAATCCTCGACCTTGGATGCGGACGCGGGCAATTGCTGACGATCCTCCACCGCGCCGGCTTCCGAAATATCCAAGGGGTCGATCCGTTTTTGGAGCACGATGTTGAGGTCTTGCCCGGACTCTATGTGCGAAAGAAGCGCCTGTCGGAAGTCGAAGAATCGTTCGACGTGATAATGCTCCACCACGTCATTGAGCATCTGGAAAATCCGGCGCAGATCTTGGCGGATTGTCGCCTCAAGCTGTCGCCCGGAGGCAAGATCATCCTTCGGTACCCCACCGCTGATTCCCATGCGTGGGAACATTACCGGCAGGATTGGGTGCAGTTGGACGCGCCGCGTCACCTATTCCTTCATACCCGCGCTAGCATCGAAATCCTTGCACAATCCGCCGGACTAAAGATTGAACGTCTATGGTGCGACTCGTCGTATTTTCAATTCACCGGCAGCGAACTTTATCGTCGCGGAATCCCTCTAGCCGGAGACAAGGCCGGATCGCACACGTTCACGAAGAAAGAGCTGCAGCGCTACTCAGCGGAGGCAAAGCGCCTCAATAAGCTCGGACGCGGGGACCAGGTGGTCGCGGTGCTCGGCCCGGGAACCCGACGACGCCCACCACTAGCAGCAAAATCATGAATCTCGCCCTCCTGCACACGTCTTGTCCCTCACCCAATCCATCGCCCTCGACCCGAGAGACAGAACAATGAAAAGCAGCGTAGTTATCCCAACCTACAACTCCGCCAAGACGATTGCAACAACCTTGGAATCGGTCTTTTCACAAACGATTCCTCCAGGTGAGATTCTGATCATGGACGACGGAAGCACTGACCAGACCGTATCGATTTTGCGCGGCTACGCTCCTCGCATAACGCTCTTTGAGCAATCGAACCGCGGCGTTGCCCGCGCTCGCAATGTCCTTGTGCAACGCGCACGCGGAGACCTCGTCGCCTTTCTGGATCACGATGACATTTGGCACCCACGATACCTCGCCGCTCAACAGAAGTCCTTCGAGAGCCATCCGGACGCCGTTGGTTTCTTCACCGGGCACCACAACTTTTGGGGCGTGGCCGACTTCGATTGGGAGACAGTGTCTCCCGGGACGCAAGCGTCTGCTGAAATCATCGCTCCTTCGGATTTCTTGACGCGGTACCACAAGTCGATGGGCAAGTTCGGTTCGATGAGCTATTGTTGTGTCCCGAGGCACATCCTCGCCCGCGTCGGAGACGAACCGTTTTGCCCGGTAGTCCCCGGAGTCGACGACTTCTTTCTGTTTCACATGTTGATTCTTCTCGGCCCGATCGTATTCAATCCAGAACCGCTGGTTGCCTACCGAATTACTCCGGGCGCTCAATCCGCCAGCTTGCTCGCATCGGTACAAAAGGCTGTTCGCGCCATGGAACTGCTTGAACCGCGTTTTCGGCAACAACCCGATCTCAAGTTGAAAAGAGCATTCAACCGAGCCTTTGCCTCCCAACGCCGCGAATATGGACGAGTATTGATGGGGACGGCTCAGGCAAGCCAGGCGCGGAAACAGCTTTGGTTTTCCATGACGCACAGCTGCCAGGCTGCCTCTTTGGCGAAATCCTTCGCGCTACTGTTCCTGACACGCATGCCAAATCGCTTTCAGCCAAAATGGCCTTCTGAGCGGAAGGTGACCCATTTGCAGCGCAATTAAGGGCATGGTGCGCTTGCTTTTCTGGCTTTCGTGTAGCCACATCGGCGCATCATGAGATTCAGCGTCGTTATTCCCGCCTATAATGCAGCCGCGACTATTGAGGAGACTCTCAACGGCGTCCTGAACCAGACCTTGAAACCGGATGAGATTCTGGTTTTCGACGATGGCAGCATCGACGGGACAGCAGTGCTCCTGGAAGCCTTCAAACCCGCCGTCACCGTGTTTACCCAGTCAAATCACGGGGGTGGCCTACGCGCGGAATTTCTTGTGTGCGCAGGCCCGGGGCGACGTGATGGCTTTTCTGGACGCGGACGATGTCTGGCATCCGTGTTATCTCGAGGTCCAGCGCCGGCAAATCGAACAGTACCCTCAAGCTGTAGCCTATTTCACCGGTCATGACAACCTCGTGGGCCATGGCAAACCTCATTTCGCCTCTGAGCTGGATCCCGCGGCTCCGCAATTCCACCTCATTGCGCCCCAACAGTTCATCCAGCAGTATGATGAGACGCCGTTGAGATTCGGAATGAGCTGGTGTTGCGTCCCCAAGGCTGTTCTCGCGACGCTCGGGCCCGAAACGTTCAATGTAAGCGTCAGTGGCGCGGACGACACCTATTTTCACAACCTGCTGCCCCTGCTGGGACCCATCACGCATACCGACAGTGCCCTGGTGGTTTATCGGATCATGACTTCTTCGATTTCAGCCAACCGGCTGAAAATGGCGTTGCTGGTGCTCGGCGCACTTCAGCTCCTTGAACGGCCCTACCAAGAGAGCAACCAACCGGAGCTCTACCGGGCCTTCAAGGCGATGGTTGCCTCGTGCAAGCGCAATTGCGGGAAGTACTTGATGGGCTCTGGCCGCACACCCGAGGCGCGCCGGCTTTTTCGGGATTCCATTAGAGATGCAAATAACCCTATCTCGCTGGCGAAATCACTCTCGTTGCTTGGCCTGAGCTACCTGCCGGTGGCACTCCAACCCCGCTGGCCCGGCAGCCTTCGCAAAACCAATGCGCCCATTTCGCACCTTGCATAAGGCAAATCCAGGCTAGCGGCGATTCATCATATCCTATTATGCCGTTTCAGCTGCCCAACCACCAAGCCCACTTCATTGGCCCGTACTAATCGACCTTTGTGAACGCTGTTGGCGCAATCCTGACCTGCTTCTTCTGCGTGGCGGCATTTGTTGTGCCCCGTCGCCTCGCCGCACTATCGATGCTGGCGGCTACCCTCTACATTACCGAGGGACAAGCACTGGACTTGGGCATAAATTTCATGGCCATCCGGTTTGTCGAATTGGCCGCCTTTCTGCGGGTGATCGTGCGAGGTGAACTATTCAAGATCACCTTCACTTCCGCGGACCGTTGGCTGCTCACCTTTTTTGTCACCTTGGTGGGTATCTACATTCTCCGGACCGGGATATTCGATTGGTATATATTCGGTCAGGCGGTCGATGGCTGGCTAACATACTTTTGCTTCCGATCCCTGATCACCGATTTCGACGAATTCACTTTTTTCCTGAAAGGCGCGACGATGCTGCTGGTGCCGTACGCCCTGCTGATGACATTCGAAGCACAGACCGGGAGAAACCTTTTCGCCCTGATGGGCGGCATACCCGACACGCCCGAGTTGCGCGAGGGACATTACCGCTGCCAGGGCAGTTTCCGGATCGCCATCACTGCCGGCTCACTCGGCGCCACGTTCGTTTCGCTCTTCGCGGGATTTCTTTTTCACAGAACCTGCCGTGGGTGGGCCCTTGGCGGGGTTGTCTCCTGTATCGTCATCGTCCTCGCCTCGCATTCGAGCGGGCCGCTCATGGCGGCGGCCACCGCCATTGCCGGCTGGGCCTGCTGGTACGCCCGGCGCGACATGAAATGGGTTCGGCGCGGCGTTGTCGCCATACTTGTGGCCCTGCAGTTGACCATGAGTTCGCCGGCCTGGTTCATCTTTGACCGCCTGAGCGGCATCTTCGGCGGAGACGGGTGGCACCGCTCGAACCTGATCGACCAGTTCATCCATAGCTTCGCCCACTGGTGGCTCGCCGGCATGCCAATCGGGATGACCTCTGACTGGGCAGCGACCCAAATGTCGTGGGGCGGAGTGGATGTCACCAACTATTACGTAGCCATCGGCCTTAACGGCGGATTGCTTCCCTTCACTCTGTTTCTGGTTTTCTTGACGGCGTGCTTCAAATCAATCGGACGGGCCCTCGCAAGATTGAGGGCCCAACCGGAGCCTCCGGAGTATGCTGAAGCCATCCTTTGGGGGGCGGGCTGCACCGTCTGCGTACATGTGGTCAACCTGACTGCCGTTTCATATTGGGATCAATTCTATGTCATTTGGTACCTGCATCTGGCAATCGCCACAAGCTTGTCGACCTACGTCCTCTCCAAGTACCCGAGTGCATCTGCTCCAGGCACGGTCTGAATTGAAGCTTGAGCGTAAAATCCCGGTGAATCATTGGTGACAGCAGGGATTTCTGCTGTCTTCAACGGAGTTCCCCATTGGAGTCAACCAGTCGCGACAATTCCCAATGTTATGAACTACTTATCTGGAAAACTGACGTCGATCTTAGTGTCGGTCACCCTTCTTTCTTTGGTCGCATTAGTTCGCGCCGAGGACATCTACATCGCCCAAGCCGCCCAAGGCTCCGACACTGGAGCGGCCGCGGCCAACGCTCATTCGGCTGCATGGTTCAACGCCGCCGGCAATTGGGGCACGGGTGCGGGCAAGATCAGCGCCGGGGATACGGTGCATCTGGTCGGGACGATCTCTACCGCCTTGACCGTTCAAGCCAGCGGGGCTTCGGGAAGCGTCATCACCATTCTGTTTGAGTCCGGGGCCAAGCTCAGTGCGGCCCATTGGACAACTTCCGGCGCCTTGAATATTAACTCCAAGAGCTTCCTCGTCATCGACGGCGGCACCAATGGTCTGATCGAATGCACGGACAATGGCACGACCAAGACCTATCAGGTCGATACCAACGGCATTTTGGGCGCAGGGTTGGACCACGTCACGATCCAGAACCTCACGATAACCAACATGTACGACCGGACGGCGTTCTCCACGACGGATGGCCACCGCATGGGGATACCGATCAACATAGCTGGATCATACCTCACAGTGCAGAACTGCACCTTGAGCGGCGGCGACACGATGATCGCGATCAGTTACACCACCGGCTCGCAGTCAAATTGGACGGTCACCGGAAACACGATCTCCAACTGCAATCACGGCATCACCATGGGTTGCGCCCAAGTGAACGCCTTTGTGACTGACGTTACCATTTCCAATAACCTCATCGACCATCTCGACTGCTGGGGGCCGATTTCCGGAAACCATCTGGATGGGATCATCATCTTCAATGAGGCTTCCGACTCCAGTGGGTCGATCACAAACCTTTACGTTTACGGAAATACCATCGGACCGAATGTTGGCACGATCAACACTGCTGCTGTCTTTCTCGATACTGCGGGTCCTCAGTTAGTAAATGCACGTGTCTACAACAATCTTTTCACGTATGTCTCGCCCTATGGGTGGGCCAACGGTTGCGTCGTCGGAGGTGCTACCGGCCTTTTGATCGCCAACAACACCTTTATTGGCTACCGCACCAGGGGGTCGGGGAGCGCCACCGGATTGGGATCCAAGCCCGGCGGAACTAATATAATCCACGAGAACAATCTATATTATTCTGTGGGTTGTGTTGTGAACTTCGGAGGATCGAGTTCTTTTCCGGCAGTGTTTGTCAGCGAGTATAACATCTATTATGATTTACCGGGGGGAACGGGGGCGTTTTACTTCCCAAACTACGCAGCGGGCAATTGGTCCCTTTGGCAGGGCGCGGGCTACGATGCGACGGGACACAGCACCCGGAGCCAGCCGACACTGGATGCGAACTACGTTCCTACATCTGCCGATACGGTGGCGAAGGGAAAGGGCACAAACCTCTCCGCTTACTTTACGACCGACAAGAATGGCAATCCTCGGCCCGCGACCGGGGCTTGGGATATTGGCGCCTTTATCTCTGGGGCCCCATTGAGTGCCGTTGCCCCGAGCACCGCTCGCACGACGATCACGGTTCGATAGTCCGATGCCACTGTCGGCTCAGTCTCTTGCATGACTCGCCATTGTTGGCGATGATATTCCCCAGACCGGGTAGCTGGCCCTCTTGGCCGGCGGCCATGAGATTACTTACTCGGGTGCTGCCAACCCACGCGCTGGTGCACCGGCGCCTTGTGGAACGCGCCTAACAATGTGAAAGCATAGGCCACCCACAGGAATTGAAGGAAAGCGGTTGGAGTTGGATGGTTTCGCCGGTCGCGGTTGCGATCGGGTGTGAAAAAGAAACGCGTAGAAACCCAACTCCAACCAGGGGCAAGCTCACGATTCTCGCGCAGCTTTGCCACTTCATCCCGGGCCACGTGGTCGCCAAATTGGCCCAACGACCTGCGGCGTGGATACGAAGGCGCGCACCTTTGCACCTTGGAGCCACGTGGTGGCGATCCTGTACGCGCAATTGATCCACGGCGTTATCTGGGATCGCTTCGATCTTCCCGGCTTGCTGCAATTCTCTGGTACAGCCGGCGAACCCTGGCGTACGCGCGCACAACCCGAGCTACGAATTCCTCCCCGGGTTGCCCCGGCGGCGATGGGACAGCACGCGGCGTAAACCGCCGTTGCACCCAGCGTTGATCATGAAAATCATGAAAGCCCTCTCACCGAATCCGCCATCGCCCCTCTGCAGCATCAGCGACTTACCCACTCGCTCGCGCCGCTACCGGACGGTAGTGGATTAATTGCCTAAGCGATTCATCAATGAAACCGCGCCCGCAATCGTCAACGTGAGCTTAACCCCAGCACATCGTGTGCGGCCCGAAGTTCTGAGGGCGCCACAACCACGACGCACACCTCAAGCAAATAAGGCGTCGTTTTACCGTCCTGAACTCGATTGTCTGCGCTTCTTCGCTTTCTTGGCGGTCTTCGTGCATCACACGCTGCCCAAAGACTATGATTTCTACGTTTCTCATCATCTCCCCAGGTTCTTGGCCAACATTCCCTACGCAGGGGCATTTGGCGTCGACCTTTTCTTTTGCCTTAGCTCCTATCTGATCACCGAATTGCTACTGCGCGAGAAAGACAAGACCGGCCATCTGAATGTGAAGGCATTTTATGTTCGTCGCATGCTACGAATTTGGCCTTTATATTTTTCATTTGTTCTTTTCGCTTACGGGCTGACTTTTATCGTTCCCACCGAACGGTTTAGCATGGCCCAGTTATTCATGTTTCTCTTCCTCATGGGGAATTGGGCCGAACTGTTTGGTGGCATAGAGTCTTGTGTCGCTCCGCTTTGGAGCGTTTCTATCGAGGCGCAGTTCTACCTTCTGTGGCCATTAGTGGTCAGGAAAGCGTCTCGCAAACAAATTATGCAGATCTGCTTCGGCATGATCGGTGTGGCGTTGGTGTGGCGTTCGTTCATTCAAACGCACCTGAACGCTCCTCACTTGATGATCTGGAACGGAACATTTAGTCACCTTGATACCATCAGTTACGGAATTCTCGTTTCTGTAATCGGAGTAACGGACAAGATCCCAGGATGGAAAAGAATAGGATTTGCACTGGCCGGTGTGACGGCATGGGTGTTTGCCGCCAGCCTCCGCGAACGTGGAGACGCAATGATGGCATTGGTCGCGCTGGGAAGTGTGGCAATCCTGAGAGCCGGTATCGGTCTTGATTTGAAACAGCGGTACCTCGTTCGCTTGGGCATGGTTTCATACGGGCTCTACGTTTACCATGAGTTCTTCCTAAATCGATTCAATCAGATATTACCGAATACGCACGGCTGGGGATTCATAACCTGGTGGGTACTCTCGTTGGGATCAACGATGCTGGTCGCGCTCGTCTCCTACCGTTTCCTGGAGTCTCCATTCCTGAAGCTGAAAGAGAAGTTCGCCGTGGTTAAGTCACGCCCCGTTTAGGGCGGCTAACGATCTCGAGAAGCTTGTCGTGCTCGTGGCGCTCACCGCTTTGGTTTTGCGCGGGGTTGTCGCCATAGGGCGAGTGCTGATGCTACGTTGCAGCGATTTGACTGGTGTGCTGTGTGAATCTGCAGGAAGATAAAGATAGAATCGTCAAAGAAAATGTCCAACGAGTTCAAGCTAGCCGTCATTGGAACCGGCTCCATCGGCTACAGACACATGCAGGTGCTGCGTGACCTCGGCGTCCAGGTAGTGGCAATACCTGTCCGCGCGGAGCGACGGCAGGAGCTTGAAGCACAAGGCTGGACGTGTGCTGGGTCGTTGCGTGACGCTGCCGATCTTGGCGCTTCTGCGGTCGTTGTCGCAACCGATACCCGACGTCACGTCCAAGATGCAAAGGAAGCGTTGTGCGTGGGTATGCACATCTTAGTTGAAAAGCCATTGGCCGTCTCAGCAGTGGATGCACAGGCACTGCCTTCCATAGCCTCTAAGTATGGCACTAGGATAGCGGTGGGCTGTAACCTGCGATTCGATAAAGGATTGCAGAGGTTCCGCCAGCGGTGTGACGAAATTGGGGATGTCCATGGAGTGCGGATTGAATGTCGGTCTTATCTGCCTGACTGGCGACCTGGGCGAAACCACCATGTCGGTTATTGGGCGCGGCCAGACGAAGGTGGTGTTCTCCGCGATCTGATTCACGAAGTGGACTATGCTCTCTGGCTCTTTGGGGTTCCCGAAATGGTGTTCGGTGCGATGCGCCCCGGGAAACGGCTCGGAATCGAAGCTGAAGAGTACGCCGAGGGGGGTTGGACTACCGCCCCTGGCGCCGTCGTATCTTTGGCGCTTGATTACCTGACGCGCAGAGCGCAACGGACTATCCGAGCATGGGGCGCCGAGGGAGAAATGAAATACGATTTAGTTGCACGCAAGCTTCGCATCCAGTTCGCAAGCGGTAAGACAGAGGAAGAGGTTTTTCCAGAATCACCCAACGACTGTTACGTCGCGCAAGCAAAGGAGTTTCTGCGCTTTGCCCAAGAAGGCACATCGACGGTCATCGCCAAAGCCGAAGATGGGATCGCTGCACTTGCTGTTTGTGACGCCTGGCGCAGAAGCTCGCAGACTCGATCCATGGAGAAGGTTGTCCAGTGAAAGCGAAGTCTATTCTAGCCATCATCCCAGCCCGCGGCGGTTCGAAGGGGCTACCGGGTAAGAACATTCGGCCACTGATGGGCCTCCCATTGATTGCACACTCCATTCGATGCGCCGAGATGTGTCCCGAAATCAGCCGATGCATTATCTCCACGGACAGCGACCAGATCGCGAAGGTCGCCAGGACGTTCGGGGGCGATGTTCCTTTTTTGCGCCCTCCAGAACTGGCGCAGGACGACACGCCAATGATACCGGTCTTGCAGCAGGCGATTCGCGAAGTTGAACGGCTGGAGAGCCGGCGTTATGAATCTTTGCTGCTGCTGGACCCAACCAGCCCAGGCAGACTCCCAAGCGACGTGACTCAAGCGGTCGCAATGTTGGAAGAGGATCCAAAGTGTGTTGGTGTCGTTGGCGTCTCGGAACCCCACTTCAACCCTCGCTGGAGTTGTGTCGAGGAGCGAGACGGCTATGCTGCACTCGCGTTTGCCGGCAGCTCTGAATATACCCGCCGTCAAGATGTACCGCCCGTTTTTCGGATCAATGCCACACTGTACCTTTGGCGCCGCGACTATTTGATTGATGCTCCGGTTGCACCGTTTGCATCTGGCGCGCCCCACCGCCTGCTGATCGTGCCTGAGGATCGGGCAATCCACATCGATACATTAGCGGACTTTCATCTCGCCGAGTTGCTTATCCGCGGCGGAATTGTGAAACTGCCTTGGCTTGAAAGGAATCGATGAAAACGCTTCGCGACCTTATGGATCTTTCAAATCGCGTCGCGGTTGTGACTGGAGGGGCGGGAACACTGGGATTAGCATTTTGCGAATCCCTAGCTGAACTTGGTGCAACGGTCTGTATCCTGGATATCTCCGAGCAACGGGCACAGGAACGCGCGCAACAGATTGCACAGAGGTTCCCCGTGAGAACCTGGGCGGTAGGAGCCGATATCACAATAGAATCGGATGTAGATCAGGCGGTTCACCGTATCGTCGAGAAACACGGACGCTTGGACATACTGGTCAACAATGCGGCTTATTCACCACGCAATTTGCCAACCGATGGATTTCCCCTTGAAGGTCAGAACTTGGCCCAATGGGACGCCCAGCTCGCCGTCATCTTGACTGGCACATTTCTCGTGAGTCGCGCATGCGCCAGACCGCTGGCGAACCACGCCAAGGGTACAATTATCAACATCGCTTCAATCTACGGGCTGGTGGGGCCTGTTCCGAGTCTCTACGCCGGGACAGCGTTGGTGAACGAGGCACACTACGCAGCAGGCAAGGGTGGAATCGTTCAGTTGACCCGCTACCTTGCAACTACGTTAGCGCCATCAGTTCGGGTGAACTGTATCGCGCCAGGCGGGATCAAAGCCCAACAACCGGAGTCTTTCCATGAGCGTTATAACGCGCGAACACCAATGGGTCGCATGGCTAATCCTGAGGACATGAAGGGCGCACTGGCATATCTCGCTAGTGATCTTTCGTCGTATATGACAGGACAAGTATTGGCCGTGGATGGAGGCTGGACAGCGTGGTAGCTAAGATGACAATCGGTAACCGTGTTGTGGGCGGTGGGGAGCCATGCTTTATCATCGCGGAAGCTGGCGTGAATCATAACGGCGATCTTCAGATGGCATATGACCTTGTTGAGGCCGCCGTCGCCTCGGGAGCCAACGCCGTCAAGTTCCAGACTTGGATTACTGAGAAAGTCTGCAAGCCCGGAGCCAGAAAAGCCGAATATCAAGAATCAGGCTGTCCGGACGAAGCTGATCAGTTTTCCATGCTGAAGCGGCTGGAATTGCCCTACGCCTGGCATGGTGAACTGAAAATGCACGCTGAGAGATTGGGAATCATTTTCCTCAGCACTCCGGATGAAATCCAAAGTGCCCGGTTTCTGTGCGACCTGGGAATCCCGGCGATAAAGATTGGGTCAGGCGAACTCACCAATCTTCCTTTCCTAAGGCAAGTGGCGGCGTTGAGTAGGCCGCTCATCCTGTCAACGGGGATGGGGAGCCTCGACGACGTACGCCATGCCATGGCTGCCATCCAATCAGTCCGTCAGATTCCCGTGACGCTTCTCCACTGCGTGAGCGCCTATCCCGCTCCCGAGGCCGAGATGAACCTGCAGTGCATCGCAACCCTGAGAAGGGAGTTTGGGGTTCCGGTTGGATTGTCAGATCACACCACCGCCAACCTTGCCGCCACCATCGCTGTCGGATTGGGAATGGACATCCTCGAGAAGCATCTCACGCTGAGCCATAAGCTGAGCGGTCCGGATCATGCCGCCTCGGCGGAGCCGGATGAATTCGCCGAGCTGGTCCGCACGGTCCGCAGGGCTGAGCTCATGCTCGGAACAGGAATAAAAATTCCCGCCGCAAGCGAGATCAGCACCCGCCAGGCCGTTCAACGCACCCTCCTCTACGCGCGAGACTTGCCGGCTGGTCACATCCTCGCAGCCGAAGACATGGAATCGTTGCGATGCGGACTGGAGGGCTTGCCCCCCGATGCTGCCACGAGGGTGACTGGACGGACTCTGTGCAAGGCGATTCATGCAGGAACCGCGGTTGTGGAATCGGATCTGGAATGAGCACCAAGATTGCATATGTCACGACGGCGCGGTCAGACTACGGCCCCTCCTTCTGGTTGATTCACGATCTGTTTGCCGACAGCCGATTCGAAGTTGGCTTGGTCGTCGGCGGGTCGCACCTGAGCAAAACCCATGGCAATACGGTGAAGGAGATTGAGGAGGATGGGTGGCCGATCGCAGCGCGAATTCCCTTTTTGAGAGGCAAGGGAGATGACCGGTCGCTCGGCATCGCAGCGGGACGAGCCCTGGCTGGCTTCGCAGAGTTCTTCGCTAATTATCGTCCCGATATCGTGATCGTCTACGGCGACCGATATGAACTGCTGCCCATCGCCGGGGCCGCCGTTATTACACGCACCCCGCTCGCCCATCTCTGTGGCGGCGACATCACCGAGGGTGCGATTGACGACCAAGTACGCCATGCCGTCACCAAGTTAAGCCATCTTCACTTTCCCAGCACCAAGCGGTCGGCTGAACGGATTCGACAGATGGGAGAGGAACCGTGGCGGATCCATCAAGTTGGGGACCCGGCGCTGGACCATATCTTGCGGAGCGATCACGCTTCTGCCGACGAACTGACCCAACATCTGGGATTTGTACCAGACCGGAACACGTTGCTGGTCACATTTCACCCAGTGACGCTTGAATTGGAGCAGATGCCCATTCAAGTCAGAGAACTCGCAGAAGCGCTTCGTGCGTACGAAGGGCACGTCGTGATAACCGCCCCGGCTCCTGACCCAGGTGGCGACGTGGTCCGCAAAGCGCTTGAGGCGCTTGTCCGGTTGCGCCCGAAGACAATACTAGTCGAAAACCTCGGTAGTCACCGTTATCGTGGGTTGCTTCGCTTGGTGGGAGCAATGGTTGGCAATTCTTCAAGTGGCTTAATTGAGGCTTGTTCTGTTCCTTTGCCGGTCGTGAACATCGGAGCCCGCCAAAATGGCCGCGAACGCGCAGCGAATGTTCTGGATGTTCCACCAAAAAGAAACGCGATCCTCTCCGGAATCGCACAAGTCCTTTCCCCCTCTTTTGGCGCTTCTCTTATCAGCCTTATGAATCCCTACGGCGACGGTCATACTTCGCAACGTGTGGTCACTATTCTTGGGAATTTACCGAGCCGCCAGGAATTGATGACCAAACGGTTTTCCCCGATTTAGCGTGAAATCGATGCATATCCGAGGCGAAGTATCCGCCGCAGAATGGGCCGAGGCACTCCGGTTTCTCCCCGAAGCATCGCGTGACATCTACTTCACCCCTGAGTATCATGGTCTGCATGTGGCCAACAAGGACGGCGAGGCATGGTGCACCGCGGTTAGCGACGGCGCGCAAACGCTCCTTGTGCCGGGATTGCGAGTCCCAATTCCATCTGGATTTGCCTGCGGACCCGTCGCCAACCATTTTGACCTGCAATCATGCAACGGTTACGGAGGGCCCATCGCGTCGCCGGGCGCGAGTCGCGAATTCCTCGAAGATGCCTGGAATCAGTGGCGTGCCTGTTCAGCCGCCGCTGGCATGATCGCCGCGTTTTTTCGGCTTCACCCTTTGGTGGACAATGCCCGCTGGCTGCCGGCCGACGCCACAGTTCTGTTTGACCGAAAGACCGCATTTGTCGACCTAACCGACGGCCTCGAAGCGGCCTGGCACAGGGCCGATTCCAAGCACCGCAACATGGTTAGCAAAGGGCGCCGCGAAGGAGTCGAGGTGTGCTGGGGCGGCGCAGATTGCTGGATGGAGTTTGAGAAACTGTATTGCGCCGCAATGGAGCGTTTGAACGCTCCCGCCGCTTTGCGTTTTTCTCCAGCATATTTCGCGCACTTGCAACGACTGCCGGGTGTGGATCTCGCTTACGTCACTATGAACGGGACCCTCTCCGCTGCAGCAGTGTTTCTCAATGGACCGGTTTGGTGCCATTACCATCTTTCGGCTCGCCGTGACGGGACCCCTAATCATTTGATGAACTGCATCCTGCAAGCCGCATTCGAGCGGGCGGCTCAGCGCGGCCTGAAGGGGATGCACCTGGGTGGCGGGCGGAGTTCCTTGCCTTCGGACTCCCTGTTGCGCTTCAAATGCGGGCTCGGCTGCGCTCTCGTGGACTTCAAGGTGGCACTGGTCATTGTCGACACCGAACAATTCCTTCGCTTGACTGCGCAATGGGCCCGTGAGGTGGGGAGGCCCCCGCAGTGGTTGTTGGGGTACCGCCAGCCCAAACCACCGACCGCACCTGCACCTTCGGCGGGCGCAGATAAATGTGCATCGTCGTCCGCCAAAGCGAACGGCAGTCGGCCGAATCTCGTGGACAGGCAGTAACATGATGCTTCTCGTGGAATATGAATCGTGACGTGTCGAACAGACTCGCAACTACCGACCGACTCATAGACGCCTCGGTTCCGATCGACGCATCGATTTACGATGCCATGTTCGGGCTCGGACGCGGAGCCGCGGGCATCGTGCTTGTCGTCGACGGGAATCAGCGACTGGTCGGCACGGTGACGGATGGAGATATCCGCCGGGCTCTGTTGGATGGCGCCACTCTCGGTTCGCCGGTGCAGGCTCACATGCAGCGCAAATTCACCGCCGTCAGCACCGCAGCACCCAGGGCCGAAGTGCTCGATTTGATGCGGGCTCGGCGCATCGAACAGGTGCCGATTGTTGATGCAGACGGAAAGCTCGTCGGTTTGCACGTGCTGCGTGAGATCATTGGTTCGGTCGAGCGCCCAAATTGGGCAGTTATCATGGCTGGTGGTCGCGGTGAACGCCTCCGCCCCTTGACGGACCGCCTGCCCAAGCCCATGATTAGGGTCGCGGGCAAACCGATCCTCGAACGGATCGTCCTGCATTTGGTCGGTTTTGGCATCCGCGACATCTACATCTCCGTGAATTACCTCGGAGAGGTCATCCGAACTCATTTTGGCGATGGTTCTGCCTTCGGCTGCCGCATCCACTATCTCACGGAGGACAAGCCATTGGGAACCGGAGGCGCGCTCTCGATGTTGCCCGAGACACCGCGCCACCCTTTGCTCGTCATGAACGGCGACCTGATCACGCAGGTCGACCTTGGCGCCATGCTGCAATTCCACCAGCAGGGCGGATACAAGATCACCGTCGCCGTCGAGGAGTATGCGCACACGGTGCCGTTCGGCTGCCTCGAAGTGGATGGCGACCGGGTCGCGCGCCTCGAGGAGAAGCCCGTGTTGAGCCGGCTGATCAACGCCGGCATTTACGCGCTGTCACCCGAGGTGCTGGCGCGAGTTCCCCGTGACAAGGCATTTCCCATTACGGCGCTGATCGAACAGTCTGTGGCGGTCGGGGACTCAGTCGGAGCATTCCGGATCAAAGACGACTGGCTGGACGTGGGGCGACCCGACCAGCTAAAGCAGGCGCAACACGGTCAGTGAACGGTCTCGATCGGCGATTCCAGCAAAGATACGAATCATGAAATGGAACGGCAGACGGGTGTTAGTGACGGGCGCCGGCGGCTTCATCGGAAGCCATCTGGCAGAGCGCCTCGTCGCCAACGGAGCATCGGTGCGGGCGTTGGTGCACTATAACGCCCTGGGGACCTGGGGCTGGTTGGATCAATCCCCGGTCCGCGATCAGCTCGAGGTATGCGCTGGCGATATCTGTGATCGCGACAGCGTGCGCCAGGCAATGACCGGGATGGAGACGGTCTTTCACCTGGCTGCATTGATCGCCATTCCGTACTCGTACCATGCGCCCGTCTCCTATATGCGCACCAATGTCGAGGGCACATTGAATGTCCTGCAAAACGCGCGCGACCTCAACGTCGAGCGGGTGATCCATACCTCCACCAGCGAGGTCTACGGCACGGCGCGCTCCACCCCGATCAACGAGGCGCATCCGCTACAGGGACAATCGCCGTATTCGGCCAGCAAGATCGGAGCCGACAAGATGGCCGAAGCGTTTCACCTTTCCTTTGGCCTGCCGGTAGTGACCGTCCGCCCGTTCAACACCTTCGGCCCGCGGCAATCTGCCCGGGCGGTGATTCCCACCATCATTACCCAGTGTCTCAGGGGTGATGCGGTGCGCCTGGGCAGCCTTCATCCGACGCGCGATATGAACTTCATCGCCAACACGGTCTCCGGCTTTGTTCTCGCGGCCGAGTGTTCTGAGGCCGTCGGCAAAACCATTAATCTTGGCTCGGGAAGAGAAATCAGCATCGGTGACCTCGCCCAACTCATCGGCCGGCTGGTCGGGAAACCGATCGAAATCATTACCGATGACGCCCGAGTCCGCCCGGAAAAGAGCGAGGTCGAACGGCTGCTTGCCGACACGGCGCTGGCGCAAAGCGTTTTGGGTTGGAAGCCTGAGATCTCGTTGGAGGATGGTCTGCGCCTGACCATCGATTGGCTGCGTCAACATTTGGAAAGGTATCGCCCCGGTGTCTACGCCATTTGAACCAGGCGCTCCGGCGCCGCAGGATTTTGTCCCACTCTGCGTTCCCGAAATCCGGGGCAACGAGTGGAAGTACATCAAGGAATGCCTGGACACGAACTTCGTGTCTTCCGTCGGCCCGTTCGTCGACCGATTCGAGCGGATGCTGGCCGATTATGTCGGCACCCGGCACGCGGTCGCAACGGTCAACGGGACGGCCGCCTTGCACGTCGCGCTGCTCGTGGCCGGGGTGCAGGCGGACGATGAGGTGCTGGTCCCCACCCTCACCTTCATTGCTCCAGCCAATGCGGTCCGCTATGTAGGTGCCTGGCCGGTCTTCGTCGATGTGGATCCGGATTACTGGCAGATGGACACAGCCAAAGTGGCGGATTTTCTGCAAACGGAATGCGCCTGGAACAAGGGCGAATTGCGCAACAAAACCACCGGCCGCCGCGTGCGGGCCGTTTTGCCGGTCCATGTGCTCGGTCATCCCGTGGATTTGGATCCGATTCTTGAGCTGGCCCGACAATACGACCTGGCCGTCATCGAGGATGCCACGGAGAGTCTGGGCACGGAGTACAAAGGCCGTAGGGTCGGAGCGCTGGGCTCGTTGGGCTGTTTCAGCTTCAACGGCAATAAACTGGTGACCACGGGCGGCGGTGGCATGATCACCACGGACAATGAGGCCTGGGCCAAGCGGGCGAAATATCTCACGACGCAGGCCAAGGACGATCCCCTGGAATACGTCCACAATGAAATCGGCTACAATCACCGGCTTTCCAACGTGCAAGCGGCCATGGGTTGTGCCCAACTGGAAAAGGTCGATGAATTTTTCATTGCCAAGCGACGCATTGCGGCTCGATACACCGAGGCTTTCAAGAACACGCCGGGACTGTCGGCGATGCGCGAGGCGCCCTGGGCGAGGAGCGCTTTCTGGATGTTCACCCTGCTGGTGGACGCAGCCGCCTACGGCATGAATTCACGTCAACTGCTGCGGTGGCTGGCAGAGCGGAAAATCCAGAGCCGGCCGCTCTGGCAGCCATTGCATCAAAGTCCAGCGCATCGCGGCGCGCAGGCGTATAAATGCGAGGTGGCCGAGCGGCTCCATCGCGACGCCCTGAGCCTGCCTTGTTCCGTGGGCCTTACCGCTGCCGAGCAGCAGAAAGTGATCGATTCGATTGCTGCTCCGCGAAAGCGGTAATGGTCTATGTCCCTCGCTCCCTTCCCATCCATGGGCGATGCGGATCGCCCTGCGCTTCCCGTCTTCTCGGGGAATGCCCTTGCGCGGTCGCCCTGATTGGGCAGCCTAAAGACCCTTAAAGTCGAACGCGGTGCCGCGACTTCGAATCGAAAAAGGCCGATCCCGATCGATCTCTTTCGGAACCTGCATTGCGGGCGCCTGAGCGGCGCCACGACTCAATTCAACCCTCAAGGCCTCTCGAAAGCATTATGCAGTTAAACGTCTTTCAAAGAATGAGACGGTTTGCGGCCCAACCAATGATGGAAAAAACCGAGAGCATCTCTCACTGGTATTGGCTGCTCAAAACGCAGTTCTATTATCGCATTTTCTTTCGACACATTGGCGTGCGATCGACGATTATCCGCCCTTTACGGTTAGGAAACGCAGCGCACATCTCCATTGGCGCGGAGGTGGTGATTCACCAACAGTGCTGGCTGCAAACGTTTCCCATCTCGAATCAACCAGCCGAAGTGACCATCGACAGAGGCTGTGTCATCGGCAACTTCAACCATATCACTTGCGTCAACCGAGTGCATCTTGAGGAAAAGGTGCTGACAGCTGATGGCGTTTTTATCACCGATCACGGCCATGGATACGACGATCCCCATGTGCCCATTGTCGATCAGGGCGTTGTCACGCGCGGGCCGGTATCCATCGGCAAAGGGACTTGGATCGGGGAACATGCGGTCGTGATGTCGTGCCGGATTGGCCGAAACTGCGTGATCGGGGCAAACGCCGTGGTGGTGTCGGATATCCCTGATTTCTCAGTGGCGGCAGGTATTCCCGCCAGGGTCATTCGGACCTATTGCAGTGAATCAAAGGAGTGGAAACGAATCTGAGGCCTCGCTTTCCATGAGGTGCCCACCGTGAATTTGAGAAACAGCAGACCGCTCCTGGCTGCGAAGGCGTTACACTTTCGCGGCCTGACGGTTTTCAAAGGTCGCCTGACACCTCTGGTCTACAGCGGATCTGCGGTGGCCAATGCCATCGCCCAATTGGTCGCGGGCGTTTTGATGGTCAAATGGATAATCCCCGAAGACTTGGGCCTGTGGCAATCTGTCCGCCTTTCGCAAGTTTATGCCGTCATCCTGCTCTTCGGCATTAATAACGGACTGAGTCGTGAACTCCCGTATTTTCTGGGCAAGAACGACCGAGTTTTTGCTGAAAAACTCGCAGGAACCACCCTCCTATTTACCAATCTCGCCAGCATCATTGTACTTGTGGGCGGGTTTGGGTGCGCCCTGATCTTTGGCACCCACGATCCCAGGCTGATCTTTGCCATCGGCGCCATGGCGTTGCTCATACCTTTGTCATTCTACCAGAACTTTCTCCTCGTCGCCTATCGCTCGCAGGATGCCTTCAAGAAGCTTACCCTCATTCAATTCGTGGGAGCTGGAATGGCGCTGGCGTCGGTACTCTTTGTGTACTACTGGGGCTATCGGGGCATGGTGATTCGCCTGGTCGTCATCAGTGGCATCGTGGTGGCGTGGATGTACGTAAGCCGTCCCATCCGGGCCGCCCCGGCACTGGATCGTGGAGCGCTCAAGCTTTTGCTGAAGACCGGGCTGCCGATCTTCGGGCTTGATTACCTCTTGAATGCGGCGGGCACGTCAGACCGAGTCGTTTTGCTGCATATCGGCGGAGTGGAAGCGGTCGGCTACTATGGACTCGCGCAGATTGCCTATGGGACGCTCCACGTGATCCCGCAATCGCTCTCTCAATATGTCTACCCTCGGATGACTTCTGATTTCGGACAGCACGGGGACAAACGCAATCTATGGAAGATAGGATTCCGATTCGTTGCCTTCGCGACGGTTTTGATGGTGCTCGCTGCGATTTGTGGAATTGTCGCCCTGCCTTATGTCGTTCCGGTGTTCGCGCCCAAATACTTGGCTGGGCTTCGCGCTGCTGAAATCATACTGACCGCCGGGATATTCGAGGGAGCGGGTATAATGGTCAATGCTCTCTGGAGCATGAAGGCTTGGAAGATGATGGTGATTTACCAGATCTCAGCCTCAGCGCTTTTGGCTCTTGGACCGATCTTGGGAGCGGCTCTGATTGGCCGAACACTCGAAGGGGTCGCTTGGGGCGTGGTCGCTGGAAGCTTCGGGCGTTGTGTTCTCGCCTTGGGGATAACCTATCTTGCGACCCGGCAGGATCGATCAGCTCTATTGTCCAAGAGCTGAGTATATCGACTCTCGCTCACTCGCGCTCTTATGTGCATTTTGATGCCTAGCCAAAATCATCATCGAAGACGCGCCGGTCAATAACATGCAGACGCGAGCTGACGCGAAAGTCTGGAATACTGTTGTCCAAGCGACAGAAAGCGTTGGTTGCGACGAAGCCAAGGCTGTGCGCGTTCTACTGCACCTAATGCTTTTGAGCGCCAGTCCGCCCACAAACCGCGGCAGACTCCGTTGTTACTTTAAGCTGTGGCGTCATCTCGCGCTACCATTCGGCCGGGAGTTGCCGCACGCCGCTAAGGGGAACCCATTATTCGCCTTCTTTTACAATACGGCAAGCAACGTCAATAACCTGGTCCCCGCCTTGCAAGCTGCCCGAACCAACTGGCCCGGCGCCGGAGTTCTCACTGGAGACAGAGTCACAGTGAATTCAGTGCGATTGAACGAAGGCGCGAACCATGTCGGAGTCATCGATCTGATGGCCGCAACCACTTTTAAGGAGCGATTCCACGCTTTGACAGAGTCCGCGCGGCTATACCGCTTGCTCTTGGCCAGATTCAACCATCGGGCTCCCGACCAGGCGGCGACGATTCGCGCAAACCGCACGACCGTCATCACTGAGCTGGCATTGTCCATCGCCGTGCGTCCGGCGTTGCGCCGCCTTTACGCAACTTGGCAGCCAAGTTGCCTGATTTCGACCACCGATTTTTGGCCCTTCGAACATGCCGTTTTTGCCGAAGCCCGCCGAGCCAGAATTCCTTCCTTTGTTATTCAGCATGGCGTGGTTGCTCGATTCTGGCAGCCGTTTGTCTGCGATACCTTAATATTGTGGGGTGAACCATTTCGCCAGGAGCTTCTGAGTTTGGGAGCACCCGCAGAACGGCTAGCGGTCTGCGGAATGCCCGCAGCGGACCAACTGTTTCTTCGTTATGGAGCCACGGCGACTAGGCCTTCCATCAAACAAACGGTTAATTTCCTAATCCTTTCTCAAACAAATGATCAGGGATTGATGCCCCATTTGTACGACAAATATAGGGCCCTTTTGCGAGACGTAATTCCAAGAACTTCCGAAATCAATTGGGTCGTAAAACTGCACCCCAGTGAAGACGACAGTTTCTACCGGGACATCGGGGATGACGTCCGCCGGCTCCTGACGATCCTGCCAAAATCGACGACCTTGGAACAAGCTGTGACAAGTGCCGATGTGGCCTGCACCCTTTACTCGACTGCTGGTTTGGAGGCAATGATGATGGGGTGCCCTGTCGTTGTCTTGGACGTGGAACCTGAGATCTCCAAATATGCGTGGTGGCCCAAGTGCGGAGGTGGAGTCTATGTGCCAACCGCAGAGGCACTTCGTACGTTCATCGCGCAAGCGGGAGAAAGTGCCGCGTTTCTCGACGACATTGTGGCCAGGCAACGCGCTTTCCTGCGCAACGCCTTTGCGAACCATGGAAAAGCCGCAGATGCGGTGGTCTCCTTGATCCGTGGAGCCGTAGAAGCGCGCAAGCCGGCCTCTCCTTATTCGGCGAATATCTGATCACGGAATTCTACTTGCACCTACTCGCCGTGGGCCTATCCATAAGCGTGCCGAGAGATTCGGGCTTTACTCCTAATAGCCTGTTTTGGAAGCACAAGACGATGAACTGGCGGCCTTCAGTGAAGCACGTAAATAAAAAATTCCTCCCCGTTTGTGGGGCGACCTTTATTAGTCCTGATATCAATCTTTGGGGACCTGCGTGCCTGCGCAGCAAGGGCGTGACCGACGAGCAGTTCCTCGGTTATCGCAGGCTGATCAATGGCAAGATCGCGAACCAGATGTCCGATTTCTGGCTGGTAGATCCCGCTGCGGTCGGAGCCATGGGTGTTGCTTCCACACATGACCAACGGAGTGTTGACGATGAGCGCTGAGGCTAGCAGGCCGTCGAGTTCCGCCGTTGTCCATGTCGCTCACGTTATCGACACCGAAGGTCCCCTGCACGAGCCTATTGCCGCGACCTTTGATCGGTTAAAGACCATCTTCGGCATCGATATGCCGCCATCGCCCGTGACGTTGAGCCGCCTGCAAAGTGGCGAGATCGGGCTCGGTGGGAGAGAGGCAGCTGTCGCGAAGCTGCTTTCGGGTGAACTGCTTCGCTACAACGATGAGTGGAGCAAGATCGACGCCATGTTGTCTGACTGCATGTCGGCGGGCTTCCGGCAGCGCTACGCCGACTCCTTAGGCAAAGGTTGGGTCTATAACTGGTTTTGCATGGATCATGTCGGCTATATCGACAATCCGCGCCGTCGGGACATCGGCTATCACCACATTTTTGACCATTACCGCGAGATTCTTGGCGCGGATGCCAGATCTCCTGACCAAGTCTATTTCCATTTCCATCCGATGGCCTTCAGCAAGGCGGCGCACCACGCGGGAAATCACTATTTTGCGAATGGTGATTTTCTTTATCAGATACTCTCGCGTCGGATCATCGACCGGCAGTGGTTTCCGTCAGTCTATCGCCCGGGTTTCGATACCATACGGCCGGAAAGCAACGCTTTCCTTGAACAATTCATCCCGTTTGAATATTCCAGCCAAAGCTATGTGGGCGACACCGATCAGCCAGATCTGCAGGGCGGACGCTGGGCCGACTGGCGGCGGGCTCCGGTTTCGTGGTCGCCTTATCACCCTGATCATGACGACTATCAACGACCTGGCAACTGCCGTCGCTGGATCAACCGCGTGCTCAATTTGGGTACCCGCTACCGTTTGATGACTCAAAGGGATGTGGACCTGGCTTTTGTCGAGGCCGCCGAGGGCAAACCCGCAATTATCGCCTATACCGATCATGACTTCCGGGACATTCGGCCGAACGTTGCAAATATGCATGGCATGCTTGTCGATGCTGCACGGCGGTTTCCGCATGTTTCGTTTAGTCACACCGATGCGAGAGAAGCCTACCGCTCGGCGCTTAAGCTCGAAGTGCCACCACCGGTTAAATTCAACGTGACCTGGGCTGACAATCGCCTCGATATTGTCGCGGATCGCTCGATTTTCGGGCCCCAGCCCTATCTGGCGCTGAAAACGGTTACCGGGCAATACGGTCATGACAACTTCGATATTCAGGAGCCGTTCCGCTCTTGGAGCTATGTTTTCGACGAGCACAACCTGCCGCTGCCAATACTGGACACTATCGGATTTGCTGCCTGCGATAGGACGGGCGGAGTTAGTATCGCTCTGATCGATGTACGAACCCGCGAAATTCGCAGTACTGTCCTTTGACTAGGGGTGGACAGTGGTAGAGCATCGTGGACATCCGCGGCGTCGAGGCGGTGATCATCTGCGTCCCCACCCGCCTCAACAAGAACCCCGAACCGGACATCTCTTATAGCTTCAGCGACGGCTGGCCCGCTGCGTGAGGCGATATCCTTCGTTTAAGAAAGCGATTCCTCACGCCAAGGTCGAAAAGGACGCAGAGGAAGACGCCAGGAACTGGAATTCAATTCACCTTCGCGAACTTTGCGTGAGGCTGTTCTTTGGTGGCCTGCCGGAACGACCGGATGTTTTGCCACAAAAGAGCACAGGGACCACAAAAGTTTTTTCTGTGTGTTCCTTGTGATCCTTCGTGGCTACTCTGCAGGGAGTTCTGGCCACAAGAGATCACATAGATCACAAGGAATTTTCTCTTGGTTCCGCGCTAGGATCCTTCGTGGCTAAAATACAAATCGCAATGCCGTCATCGCAGAAACTCTGGGGAATCCTCACGCGCAAGGTGCGCTGGAGGTTGTCCTGGCGCGGATGGCTGGCGGCCGCGCTTTTGGTTCTGCTGGTCGGCCGGTTGTTGTTTTTGAATATTTATCCCTTCCTGGCGGTCACGCATCGGCTCGATGCTAGAATTCTTGTCGTGGAAGGCTGGGTGCCCGACAAAGTCATCCGCGCGGGCATCGAGGAGTTCAAAACCGGTTCCTACGAGTGCGTATTCTCGACTGGCGGACCAGTGGAATGGAGCGGCGGCTACACCTCCGATGACGACACCACGGCAATCTGGGGCGCTGGCCGCCTGATGCGCGGCAGCATCGCCAGCGGTTTGGTCCACATGGTTCCGGCACGCGTGGTGGGACGCGACCGCACCTACAGCTCC
>Ga0182027_10001808_pt1 | contig 34995 bp, 31 predicted proteins | sample 712E1DmetaG_FD_121300 | JGI IMG/M metagenome (GOLD analysis project Ga0182027, IMG submission 121300) | Permafrost microbial communities from Stordalen Mire, Sweden - 712E1D metaG (Illumina Assembly) | ecosystem: Environmental > Terrestrial > Soil > Wetlands > Permafrost | place: Sweden...
CGTTGTTTCGCCGGCCGTTTTCAAGCAGCAGGAACTGCATTCCCGCGGCAGCAGCGGCACTGCCATCGGTATCGGTACGGTCTCCGATGACAAGGACCGAGCCCGGCTCAAAACCCCATTTCGCGGCAATGGCAAGGAAGGGGCGGACATTCGGTTTGAGCGCGCCCGCCGCCTCGCTCGAAGCTATCGTGTCGAAAAGGGACGGCGGCAGGGAAAGCCTTTCCAGACGTTCCTTGACACAATCGTAATCCGAAAGCACGCCGAGCCTGAAACCCTTTTCCCGGAGGCTTTGAAGCATGGTAACGATGCCCGGCCTTGAAAACCGGAAAAACGGCATGATCGCGACAAAGGCGGCGTAAAAATCCACCAGTATCCAGGTGCGTACTTTCGCACGGTCCGATCCTTCCTGGCCGCTCACTTCCGCGCACAGCGCGTCGATCAGGGCGTCGCAGGACCCGAGATCCCTACCCGCGAACGTTTTGCGGATGCGGAAGAAACGGGTGAGACGCATCCCGGTTCGGAAGAGCCGCAAAAAAAAGAGCGGCTTCATGTACCACGACATGTCGTAGAGCGTGCCGTCGAGATCGAAGATGACGCCCCGGACCTGCGACGAAAGGGTGCTATCCATTGCTTTCCCGAAGCACGTCGCACGCGGCCTTGTAGATGTTGTCAAGCAGCGTTTCAAGCAGATCATAGGGCGTTGCGGAGAATGCGATGCGGATGACCGGGCCCTGCGCTATGACGCCGGTATCGTATTTTGCAAGCAACCGCTGGCGTACCGGCTCGGCGTCTCCGCTCTGCAGCTTGACGCACATGAAATAGCCGGAATTGAAGGGAAGGGCTTTGAAAACCGATCCATATTCCGTACGCCGTGCAAGGACGTCCCTCATCTTTTCAAAGCGCCGCTTCAGCACGCCGTATTTGTCCTTTTTTTCCGCTTCGTAGTTCTGGTCGGAATATGCGTTGAGGAGAAGAGACTGGCTGATGTTGGATGCATTGGAAATGCTGCCCCTGATTGCCCCGGATAATTTGGCCTCCAGGGCGCCGAACAGCCCCCCTTCGCCGTCCTGAATGCCGAATGTCACGAACCCGACGCGGAAGCCCCATACGTAATCTTCCTTGGTCGGGCCGTCGAATTTCACGCACAGGATTCGACGGTGTGCATTTGCGAGCATAGCGAACAAGGATTCTCGAAGTATTCCCTTTTCAAATACGAGTCCGAAATAGGCATCGTCGATAAGGAGAACGATGTCGTCTCCGGCATCAGCGGCGTCAACAAGGACTTTCTTGATTGCCGCCGCCTCCCCTTCCGTGACCGTGTAGCCGGTCGGGTTGTTGGGAAAATTGAGCAGTACGATTTTTTTTCCGCGCGGCAGCGAATTGATGCGAGACCTCAGCCCGTCGACGTTAAAGGCGTTGCCCGCGAATGTCGGATACGTCGCCATGGCCGCGCCAAAGGCCTGGGAAAAAACGAGCTCATAGTTCTCCCAAAACAGGTCAGGCAGAATGATCGCATCGCCCGGATTGCAGAATAGATACCCCGCCATGGATAGGCCATGCGTCAATGCGCTGGTCACGACCGGAAGGCTCACCTCTGTCCCGGAAAGCGAGGGATTCTTGACATACATCATCTTCTTCCATGCAGCCCGGATCTCCGGCCTGCCCGGACTTGGCGCATAGGAAAAAATGTTCTTCTTCACCAGGTTGAGTTGTTTCCACAACGACCCGAGGCACATGGGAAGACCGTCATCTTCCAGCGCGGTTCCGATCGTCGCGTTGATCGCCTTGCCCGTTGCCTCAGCTGTCTGGGCAAGGATGCCGCGTTTCGGGAAATATATCGCTTTCCCCTTTTCGGAAAGCATGGCGAATACATGTTCGTTTTCGGCCAGTATCTTTGTGTTGAGTTCCTGCGCCTGGACTTCGAATTTCATTGTGGACGCCCCTTGGGGGTTAGCATTTATATATGGATTATCTACGCATCCTGCGTAGATAATAAGATCAGCCGCAGCAATCCACCAGCGAAGCAGGTGGGTTAGCGGTGTTATCAGCGTAGAAACAGCCGAAGATCCATCGTCATTGATATGACCTTCGGCTGCTCTCCCAACGGAATCATCCGCCGAAATTTCTTTCCGGCTGAAAAAATAAGACAAGTCTAATAATGAGTCAAGGAGCGAGTTGCAATAATACGGCTCCCTCGAAAGGTTGATAATGACTGATCCAATACGTATACTTTTACCATATGATCACTGCAGCATTCTTCAATCAAGACTACTTGATGGAGAAAGAGACCATTGCCGCACTTCGGCGGATGCGAGAGGTTCGCCTGGTGGTCGTTTCCATCCCCGATGTCCCGACCGGTTCGCAAGCCGAAGAGGCAACGCGGGCCCTTGCTCAGCATGACTGCCGGGTCCTTTTCACCGTGAACGACTGGGGCCTTGACAGAGAGGGAATAGTCGCCTCGTTCTGCTCTTCGCGCGCCATGATTCACGTCAACTGGTGCGGCGACGACCCCTTTTACCACGAAACGTTTCACGGCATTCCGTTGAACCCGGTCAGGAACCGTATCGATTTCGTGACCGACCGCTCGTATGTAACTCCTTTGCGGGAGCGGGGAATGCGCGCGCATTTCCTGCCGCTGGCGTCCGACCCGTCGATATTCTTCCCGCGTGAACCGGCGCCGGCGTTCAAACGCAGGGCCTGTTTCGTGGGCAATTCCTACAACCAGCAGATCTTCGAATTCTCAAAAGGCTACGAGGCTTTCATCGACAGCCATGTGCCGTTTGTGGGCTCGCTCCTTATGGAATTCAGGAAAAATCCGCTCATTGACCTTTCTGAAGAAGTCGGTGAAAAAATCGCTACCGCAATCCTGCCCGCCGGCCTCACCAGGCAAAAAGCCGTCTTCATTCTCAAACACCTGGTCAGCTATTTCTACCGTAAAAAGCTCATCGTTTCCCTGTGTCATCTCTACGCGGACTTCATGGTGTTCGGCGACCAATGGTGGCTCGTTGACCTGCCGAAGGAGAAGGTTTCCACTGCCGTCGGATACTATGTCAACCTCAGCGAAACCTATCAACAGACAAAAGTCAACATCGACGTGAACAGGGTGGTCATCCGAGAAGGCCTGACACAGCGCATTTTCGATTGTCTGGCATCCGGGGCGTTCATTCTGACAAACGCGAAAACAATCCTGCCGGAGTTATTCGTGACGGAGGGCGGTGCACGCGAGGTGGTGATGTTCGAAAGCGAAACGCACCTGAAGGAGCTCATCAACTTCTATGCGACCCACGACAATGAACGGGCCGCCATCGTGCGTCGGGGAAGGCAGCGCGTTCTGGCAGAGCACACCTACGACCACCGGATACAAAAAATATTCAGGATAGTTTCAGAAGAACTGGTGTAATACGCGGAGAAGTGACCTGCCCGCTCCGGAACCATTGTCGCGTCAGTCACGGACGATACCGGCACAGAAGGGCGCATTCCGCGCCCTTCCGTCATCTGTCGTCGAGGTGAAGATAAGAACACGTGCTTTCTAGCGCCGCCTCGTGAATCTTTCTTCGCGAAAGAGAATCCTCTTTTGTGAATCAGTCAGCAGGTTCCAGAACGCGTCAGGAAGGCCGAACTTCTCGCCTTTCAGGAGCCATCGGTGATGGCGGTGCTGGGCGATGATTTGCCTGATTTCCGTGCTGTCGGCAATGAGCGTGTCGAGCTGGGCCTGCATATCGTTCTTCAGGATGGGAAATGCCTGGGTCTGCTGATCCGCGGTAAGCGAAAGCAGGGCTATAAGATCGGCAAGCCGCGCAGCAACGAGCGTATCAGGAATGATTCCCGCTTCAAGCTGCGACTCGACAGAGTCGAGCAGGTTTTTCTGGTCAGTCGTCAGCACGTTCATGACCGCGACCTGGAGTGAATCGTACAGCACACCTTCTTCTTTCCACTCATGGCGCACCAGACGACGGTAATATCGGTATAGCGAATCGATTTTGGTTCTTTGCGTGTCACTCAACTGGATCACGCCGTTCATCATGCCGTTGCGCGTCATATACCCTGCGGCTCCGCTGTCTATTGGCGTCATGCCAAGATACGCTCCGGTTTCCACCGGATTTGCCGAAAAGGGATTTCGTCGCTCTCCCGAACATCCGGCCATGGTCGCGATTCCAACCGCGACCACTCCGATTAAGCAAACTATTTGCTTTGTTTTCTTCATACTACCTCCCGTTGAACTGATGATGTTTAAAAACGCGTTTGCATTCCTCACTTCTGGCGCAAACTCCCTTCCGGGAGGTTCTGCGGCGAACAGTACACCCCTGCTGCGAGCGATTATAATACGGGATTTGTGGAAGAAAAATTGTACGGTGTTTTTTTTGCATGGCTCGTCGTAGAACTTTTGAAACTTTCGAGGGCACCGTTATTGACCCTCCGCTTGCATTCGGGACGGTTGCGGCTACAGCATCCACAGCCGCCTGAGTCGCCGTGGGCTCACCGGTGTCCGTGGTCCCGCTTGATTTGTATTTGTCAATTCATATGCCGGCGGTTTCTTAACATTGCTTGTAACGAAAAGGATATTTCATCAGTCAAAAGAATTATAAAGTTTGGAATCGAGAGGCGACAACGCGCTTCAATCTTATGAGTAGCGAAGGGAAGACTATGAACAGCAAGTCAAAAATACTGACTATTGGGAAGAAGCTGACATCGAATACCAGCATGTTACTGGTGTCTTTTTTGCTTGTTGCAACAATCTTCCTTGTTGATGCGTACACGCCATATGGCGCCATACATTGGATTTTGTACCTCGTTCCCTTGATTCTCATATACCGTACGGAAAACGCTCTTTACAGCGGCATCATACTCACGACGATTTTTATCATGAGTTTTGTGGGGGCGATTGTAACAGGAGATGTCCCGAAAGCCGAAGATTTGCCGCTTCTTGATGTTGTTAACAGGGCGGAAGGACTCTTTGCCTTTGCACTATTCACTGTGATTATTTCCAAACTTGTGAAATCCCGAATGCATTTCCGGGAAATATCAGCCAAGCTGGCCCAAAGCGCGGAATCGCAGCGGGCCCTTATCGAAGGGTTGCCTGATGTTATCAGACGTCTTGACCTTGACGGACGCCATATTTTCGCATCAAGAAATATAAGTGAGGTTTTTGGATATCCAGCGGATCGATTCGCGGGCAGGACCAATCGTGAACTCGGCTTCCCGGAAGACTTTTGCCAAATGTGGGAAAAGGGTCTCCGAGACGTTATTGACACTGGTGAACCTTACGAAAGGGAATATTCCTTCGAAGGGAAGACGGGGTTGCGCTTTTTCGACTGGCGCCTCGTGCCTGAGTTTGACACAACCGGCAAGACCCAAGCGGTAATTTCCATCAATCGGGATATTACGGAACGTATGCGCTATGTGGAAGCACTTTCTGCAGAGCGCGAACGGCTTTCAGTTACCCTTTTCAGCATCGGCGACGGAGTCATCACGACCGATGCTCAAGGCAATGTTGATATGATGAATGCTGTCGCGGAAGAGCTCTGCGGCTGGCGTCACAATGATGCGTTTGGGAAACCGCTTGATTCAATATTCAATATTATCAATGAAATCACGCGTGAACCACTCAAAAACCCTTTTCAGGAAGTACTGGCGACAGGTAATGCTGTTGAACTTGAAAACCATACTGTCCTTGTTTCAAAGTATGGCGCCGAGCGGATCATAGCCGACAGCGCAGCGCCAATTCGGGATAAGAACAACGGAATCATCGGTGGCGTGATCGTTTTCCGGGACATTACCGAAAAGCAAAAGCTTATCGAAGCGACGCATAGAAACCAGAACCTCGAGTCCCTCGGCATGCTTGCCGGCGGTATCGCCCATGACTTCAACAATCTCATGGGTGGCATTTTCGGCTATATTGAACTGGCTATGGGAGAATCATCCGTCGGCAGCGGCGCTCAACACCTTCTAAAAGCAATGCAAACAATAGATAGAGCCCGTAGCCTCACCCGACAATTACTGACCTTTGCAAAAGGCGGCTTTCCGGTCCGGAAACTCGGCCCGCTCTTTCCGCTTGTTCGCGAAACCGTGCAATTCGCGCTCAGCGGTTCGAATGTTTCATGCAGGTTCGATGTGCCGGATGATCTCTGGCCGTGCGATTTCGACAAAGGTCAGATAAGTCAGGTCATCGACAACATCGTCATCAATGCCATGCAGGCAATGCCGGGCGGCGGCACCATTGAAATCTCCGCCGGGAATGTTGCGCTGCAGGCAAAGCAACACCTGACTCTTCCCGCGGGCGGCTATGTGAAGATTTCAATTAGGGACGACGGCACCGGCATTCCGAAAGAGATCAGGCACCGTATCTTCGATCCGTTTTATTCGACAAAGGCAAAGGGACACGGCATTGGCCTTGCTACCTGCTATTCAATTATTTATCGCCACGGAGGCTGCATCGATGTTGAATCCGAGCTCGGCAAGGGCAGTACGTTTCATGTTTTTCTACCGGCTTTTGCCGGTTCCGTTTCATCCTTTGCAGAAGACAAAGTGACGGGACATGAGGGAAAAGGAACAATCTTAATCATGGACGACGAGAACATAATCCGGGAAACGGTCGGACTAATGCTTCAGTCCTTTGGATATACGGTCATTTCCACGGCAAACGGGAGGCAAGCAATTGACTGTTTCCTGGCGGAAACCAAGGCGAACCGAAAGCTTACCGGTATGATTTTCGATCTTACCATTCCGGGCGGCATGGGCGGAAAAGAAGCGATCAGGGAAATCAGGAAGCTGAACGCTGGCGCGGAAACGCCGGCTTTTGTGGCAAGCGGATATACCGAAGACCCGGTTATGGCAAATCCTGAAGAATACGGTTTCACCGCAAGCATCGGCAAGCCCTTCATGACGTCCGAACTTGCCAAAATGCTTAATACGTATTTGACAATACGGAAAGGAATATAGGGACGGCAAATTAATCAAATAGCGGTTTTTCTTGGCATGCACTGTGCAACCTGTTATTTCAATCCGCCCTTGTAATTGAAAAGGCATGACCCCGGATACTTGCTCATCCCCGTGTAGCATGCCATCAGTTCATGCAGGATTTTTTCGTCAGGCTCCATGAAACTCAGGTCGATAATGAAGGTGGAAATTCCAAGCTCCTCGTACTTGTCGCGTTTGTGAAACAGGCTGACGGTTTCTTCCGCGACCAGGTAGAACAGGCCGTTTTTTCCGCTTACAAGAGTTTTTCTGCCCGCACGGTCGGTTACGTGAGTGCCCAGGGGAATCGCAGGCTGCATGCGGGAGATAAACAGCGGCACGTGGCCGAACAGATAGGCCATTCCCTTCTGAGAGGCACAATCACGGATATTCATGGCATCGTCTTCGAGGGAATAGGCAAAATACGGGAGCCCCAAACCCGAATACGCCAGCTGCGCCGCCCGGTTCATGCACCACAGCAGGTAGTCCCCGCGAACACGCTTCACTCCCGGCTCCATGGCACTGTGCGAAAGGTTCTGGCACATCAGGCCGCATAAACCGTCTTTGCAAAGGGTCTGAACCAGCCTGCGCCACTCCCCGAGGTCAGCTTCGGGTATCATGGGCGGCGGTTCTATATACGCGGCGCGGCCGAGGCCTTGCCGGACAGCCTCATCCGCTGCGAAACGACGCATATCATTTTTGTCAAAGGCACAGACAACGCCACCGACGTCCGGCATGGACAAAAGCGGGAGCCAGTCATACGTGTCTATCTTGACAAGAAGCCGCCGGTCCCTGTTTTTGTCGAATTTTTCAACGGGCCGGTACCTGCGAAGCAGGACATGGATATCCTTGTACCATTCGTCGTACCGGACCGGCGAGGCGGTCAATTTTGTTTCGATCTTCTTGTCGCGCGCCATGCGTCCGACACAATACAGTGAATCGCCCGGCACGCAGGGTACTTCGGAATCGAGCGTTATGGTCAGGACGCCCTCCGCCTTTGCGCATTTGACCGCGCCGCACATCACCCCTTCCCCGCCGCTTTGGGGCTGGATACGAAGAACATCGCCCGCATTCACCCGTTCAGCAGTTGTAACGGTGATCGTGGCAGCACCTGCGGTTTCGATTTTGCCGATGTAAATGCCGGTGCCCGCCGGGTTTTTCGCGTCGATGATCCCTGTCTGGACAACGCCGCCCAGGAACAGCGACGTTTTTCTCCTGCCAAGATCGTGCCGCAGCATCTCCTTGGCTGTGGGAATTTTTGACGGATCGTCAAGCGCCATGCGGTAGGCGGACACGACCGTGGCCACATATTCAGGGCCTTTCATTCGTCCCTCGATCTTCAGGCTCTTGACGCCTGCGATCCGAAGCTGCTGTAGCGAATCGAGCGCGCAAAAGTCGTTGGGCGAAAAAAAATATCCTGCTTCGCATTCGCCGTCGTCCTGCCGCGCGTCAAAGCTGCGCCTGCACACCTGCGTGCACCTGCCGCGGTTGCCGCTCGCGCCGCCGAAAAAACTCGATGCAAGGCACATACCCGAGAGCGAATAGCAGAGCGCGCCGTGCACAAACACTTCGATTTCGCACGCACCCGCTGCGCACGCCTTGCCGATTTCCTCGATCGTCATTTCGCGCGCGACAACCACCCGCCTCATGCCCAGATCCGCGCAGACCTTGACGCCTGCGCTATTGTGGACCGACAGCTGTGTGCTGGCATGCACCCGCAGACGAGGAAACGCCGTGGCCGCGATATGGGCAACGCCAAGGTCCTGAACAATAATGCCGTCAACGCCGATCTGCTCGAGCTGATACAGCGTATGGACGGCCCGCTCGAGCTCAGCCTGTTTGACGAGCGTATTAAACGCGACGTAAATCTTGACATGACGGGCATGCGCGTAGGGTACGGCATAGGCGAGTGTTTTCATGGTGAAATTCTTCGCGCGCATGCGAGCGCTGAATTCCACAAGCCCGCAATATACCGCATCGGCGCCCGCGTCTATGGCCGCGATAAGGCTTTCCGTGGTTCCTGCAGGCGCAAGCAGTTCCATGCCCCGCCGTTTTATATTTTGTTTCATAGGGATATGCAATATACTTCCCTTCGCGACTGAATTTCTCATGACGTTCGAAATAGAAAACAAAGGAGCATTTCAATGGCCCTGGCAAAACTGCACATTACCGACCTTCTTCTGCGCACGGTCATCGGCGACAACCAATGGGAACGGGAGGTGAAGCAGGACGTCATCATCAACATCACCTGCGAATTCGATGCTTCCAAAGCGGCAGCGACCGACGCTCTTGCGGACACGGTGAATTACAAAAGCATGAAGAAGAAAATCATCGCAGAGCTTGAAAGCTCTTCGTACCGCCTTCTGGAGAAGCTCACCTCGCGCGTGCTCGAACTTGTCCTGGAGGACGCCAGGGTCCTGAGCGCGACGGTGCGCGTGGACAAACCGCAGGCGTTGCGGTATGCGAAATCGGTAGCCATCGAAATGTGCGGGAAGAGATAGATCAGAAAAGCGGGAACCGCACGCCGACGCGAAGCGCGATGTTGGTGCCGGGAATTTTCGGAGGAGGGTTTCTGTCCGTCACGTCCTCCTGATAATTGACAATATGATCGTCGAAAAAACCGCCGACGGAATTAGTGTAGTCGGTCTTTGTTGTCGTAAAGCTCATCTGCTCGCAATTGATCTCCCCGTATGCAATGACGTTCGCATTGATCGGATATTCCACACCGATAGCCGCGATGAAGGTCAGTGCGGGGTTGTTGCTGTCCTCCGCTTTTGATGTCGACACGCCTCCGCCGACATCGGTCTCCTTCAAATCGGCGCCTGAACTTGCAAAATAGAGTCCGATGCCAAAAGTGGTGTAAACGTCAAGGAGGTCCAATACCTTAAACGTCGGCTTTATTCCGAGCTTTGTCCCGAATACCGACCAGTGAAACTTTTCGGAGTTCGTGGACGTCCCTATAAGTTCCTGTTTGTTTTCCGTCCCGGGAACCGCACTGAAGCTGTAATTGATCGCCGCGAGGCCGTACACATGGTCCATGAGCAGGTAATCCGCGCCTCCCTCAATCTTGATCCCCCAGCCGAAATTTTGATAATGGTCTTCCCGGTCCATGAGCGTTGTCCCGGAGAACGTTCTTGACGAGCCGGAGTAAAGCCCTCCCACGCCGAATCCGTATCCGGTTGTCACGAAAAGGTCGAACTTCTTCTCGTCGGTCGAATGATACGCGGAAGCGACCCCTGCGATCAGGAGAACGGACACCCACGCAGCTTTCAGTCCTCTCATGGAGACACTCCTCTCGGAAGGTCAGGCGTACACTTTGTAGTTGATATTCGGGAATATGTTATTGTGCGATTCGAGGAGAGCCAGGAACTTCTCGTCCACGGCGTCCGTCCGCACTTCGTCGTACAGCCTGTTGAAGTTGGCGATATGTTCCTTCGACCGGCGCACCGCGTACTGAACCATGGTGCCGGTCTTCATGATGAACGCCCAGTCGCTCGACTGCGCCAGGAGCAGCTCGCGCGCCATCTGGTTAAGGGCGCGGCGGAGGAGGTCCCCGGCGTCGGGATATTTCTGCGCGAACTGGGTCATGCGCTCTTCCATCTTGTGAAGATGGCGGTACAGCCAGTCGTTGCTGCTCTCGAGCCAGACCTCGGAATAGCCCTTGTGGCCCCAACTCGAAAACGACGGGCTGCAGATCTGGTTTCGGGGGTTTTCCGCCAGATACTCCGACGGACTGCAGAGGGCGATGGTATTCTGGTCGAACGCCAATTTACGGATGAGATAATTGAGCCAGTCCGGGCCCTCATACCACCAGTGGCCGAACAGCTCCGCATCGTACGGCGCCACGATGATCGGCCGGCGGTCCATGATTGAGGCGAGGTATTCGGTCTGCTTTTCCCGGTTGAACATGAAATTTCCCGCGTGCAAGGCTGCCTTGTCCAGCGCCGCGGCGTGGTTGTACGGTTCCTTGGTTTCCGTCTTGCCCGTGATCCGGTAATACTTGATGCCCGTATTGATCCTGATGCCGATCGGGTCGATATAGGGCCTGACGTAGTCCATATCGAGATCGAAGCCGACGTCACGGTAGAATTCCCTATAGTCAACATCGCCCGGATACCCTTCCTTGGAGCTCCAGACCGACTTTGACGACTCGATGTCGCGTCCGAACGCCGCGACCCGGGTTCCCTTGCAGTAGACGGGAGCAAACACGCCGTATTTGGGACGCGGCTCGGCAAAAAGGATGCCGTGGGCGTCGCTGAAGAAATAGAGTATCCCGGCTGCTTCGAGGAATTTCTCGACCCCGGGAAAGTACCCGCATTCGGGCAGCCACATGCCCAGGGGCGACCGGCCGAAAAACTCGTGGTACGACTGGACGGCGACTTCGACCTGCGCCTTCACGGCATTCGGGTTGAATTGCATCGTGGGCAGAAACCCGTGCGTCGCGCCGCAGGTGATGATCTCGAGCACTCCCTTGTCCTGGAGTCGGCGAAAGCTCTTCACGAGGTCGCACTGATTGACATCGACGAACACGTTCCGGCACAGCCTGAATTTTTCAAGATACATCTGCGCCGTGGCGTTGAATTCGGGCTGGTTCTTCGTCCTGACGCATTCCTTCTCCGCAAGTTCGATCAGCCTGTCGATGTGGCGGACATACCGTTCCTGCAGCAGCGGGTCGGTGAGCATGGACGAAAGCGGCGGCGTGATGGACATGGTGATCTTGAACGGGACGCCGTCGTTGACAAGATTCTCGAAAATGACGAGCAGCGGAATGTACGTCTCGGTGATTGCCTCAAAGAGCCAATTTTCCTCGAGAAAATACTCGCATTCCTGGTGCCGGACATACGGGAGGTGCGCATGCAGAACAAGGCACACGTATCCGCGCGGATCGTTTTTCTTTGGCGTATCGAGCATTAGTATGGTCCCTGACGCGATCTGATAAACGGTGCTACAGGATTAGACCCGAACCGGAACCCATGCCGGCCCGAAATCCCGGCCCGGCGGCAATCTCCGCTTCTTCCAGCCGTTCGCTCGCCCCGATGCTTCGTCTCAGGGACGATGCGGACATACCGATGAGTTCTTCGCTCTCAGACGTCAACCATTCCTCGTCAACAGCGGCGGACGCGCCTGCATTCGGCATGGCGACGATATTGGAGCGCACGGATTCGATGAATGCGCCGCCCGGCGTTATGAGGCCCCCCGAAACCAGATAGGTCCTGCCGGCCTCCCAAACCTTGACATACCAGTTTTCCGCACCGGGCGCGATCTCGATGTCCATGGTGCGCCACGCGTTTGAACCGTTGAAGCGTATGTCCGTGACATCCGAAACGCGAAGCGTCCATTTGGCCTGCTCGAATTCTTCTCCGAGCGAGGCCCTCAGGCGGCTGATGGCAGCGGCCTTGATTTCCCAATAGACAAAGATCCAGAGAGGATCGCGCGGCAATGCGCGCATATACGTATCGCGATATTGGTCGGGGATATCACTGGAAAAGAAATATTTCGGTCCGCCGTTATGCGGACGCCGAAGGTGCGCCAGGGTCGCCGATTCAGGAAACGATACCGGTTTTGCGGGCAGGACTTTCTTCAACCCGGCCTCACTGTTTCTTCGTTGTGCCGCCGTAAGAGCCCCGGACTTGGCTTTTTTCCCCCGCACCGGCGAAACGGCTTTGGCGGCCCTCTTGGAAACTTTGGGCCGGTTCACCGTGCCTATTTTCCGCGACAACGCTGTTTTTGTTGTCTTCCGTCCCGCAGCCGGTTTTGATTTCCCCTGCACGGCAACCCCTCTTTTCTCCGGCTAGTAATTGCCGCGCGTCAATTTACTCCATTTTCGTCCGCCATCGAACCCGATGGCAATGCGCAGGACGTCCTCGGTAAGACCCGGAAAATCCTTGCTGACCCGCGCTCCCCCTTCAATGCCGATGTCAAACACGCCCGCCCCTCTGCCAATGGGCAACCCTGTTCCCAGGCTCACCATGATTTCGTATGCCTTTGCAGACGGCAGCCGGGTATACCGCACGCCCGCGCGGTACCGGATTATTTCCCAGTATTTCGGCGTCAAAAGGTTCGGGGCAGGAAGGAATTGCCCGCCCACGGAAACGCTCGGTGCATAATTCACGTCCGCTTTTTCGTTGCCGGTCAGCGCGTTCTTCCAGAAGACGAGGGAAAGGTCGGCGGCCGCAAGCCATTCCGGGGAAAAATCATAGGCCAGGCCGAACGTCAGGGACGGCGGCATTCTCAAGGTATAGGAGAAATCCGCCTCCGTGCCCGGCACCGGAACGGCGGACGTCGTTGACCCGGAGAATTCGTACACCGCGGAATCGGTCCTTGCGTTACTGGAAAGGAAATACTCGCCGCTCAGCCCGATCCTCAGTTTCGAAACCGGGATCACGAGTCCAAGCCGCACGCCGTTAAAGGCGCTCTGGGTCTTGGAGCTGTCCCGCGAGGGGGCGACCGCGGACCCTGCGAAAGAAAATTCACTGACGCGGCTCTTGTCAAATGAGTAGTAGGCCCGTTCGTAGGAGGCGCCTGCCTGCAGGGTATTCCACAACCGGACCCCGTACCCGAGCTGCCACACCGATACGCCGCCGACTTCCGACAATCCGGTGCTGAACGTCGCTTGTGAATTGTCGTTGACATAAATGAATGATGTGTCGTATTGCGCGGAAACGTTATGGTTGGTACGTTGATTGTAGGAAATGCCGAGGCTTCCGAACTTGCCGAGGGGAATACCCACGGCAATCTGCCGCGGCGTGACCGTGGCCATGTTTGTGTGGCCTGACGATTCCGCCAGGTGGAGAAAATCAAACGCAAACAGCGCGGAAAGAACGGTCTTGTCTATCGCGGCAAGACCCGCCGGATTCATCAGCATCACGTTGTAGTCCGCATTGGCGGCGCTCGCCGCACCTCCCATTGAGAGGGACATACCTGAATTTTCCTGCAGGGGAAGGCCGAACGGAATGGTGGCCCCGATCAGGGATTGACCATGGCTTGCGGCACAGATTCCAAGGAAAAGAATGAACGTCGATAATGTGCTCTTCATTGCATCCTGCTATTTGTGAGAATTTGAAAACAAAGCCGAGAACTTGATCTGTTGCATGTTCTGCACAACGACCCTGCCGAAATGGGAAACCGGCCTTACAAAGAGATAAAGGTACGCATTGTCCGGCCTTGGATTCTCATCGGAAAGACTCTGCAAAAAAATGGTCAAGGGAATGGTGAGTTTTGTCGGGGACGAATGAATGGTGTCCGTGGCCAGCCGGCCCGAATTCAGGAAGCCGATCAATGAATCCCGGGCGCCGAGCGTCTGGGTTTTTGTGTTGGTTATCTTATGGTCAAGCAGGCCGTAGACAAAGGACCGGCTGGTGTCGGCAGTGTCGGCCTTTTCAAACGAGGAACTTTCGGTGAACAGAGAGCACGATGCGGCCTGCACGATTTTGAAATTTCCGACCGCGGCATTGGTCGTGATCGAATCCCACAGCGGTTTGAGAAAAATCGGGATTTCGATGAACCGGTCAGCTTCCCAGGACGCAACAAGGGACGAATCCGCAGGTCGGGAGTCAAAGACGTTGATATCGAAATACGGGCAGGCGATTGTCGCGGAATCATGCGCGGTTGTGTCGATCTTGCTTGTCTTAAAATGCATTCTTACATACGGTACGCTGAACCGGAAAAGCGCTCCCGTATCCAGCGATTTTATATAAAAAGCGGTCGTATCGTATTTCGTCGAATCCGTTGTGGTATCACGGACGGCCTTGTTGATCAATGCGACTGAATTTGAATCGAGAGGCACCGCAAAGGTGTCCGCTATTTTGCTGTTCATGGTGTCCGAAAACAATAGTGTTGCGTTTGCCGGGTTTGTGTCCAGCAAGGATCCGGCGGGATTCTTGACCGGACAGGAATACACCGAGAACCTGGAAGTATGAGCGGGGGCCATCGTGTTGGTGTCGCTGTACTGAGGATAATAGTAAATCATCAAGTATGCCTTGTAAATTGTGCTGTCGGGCGACCTGAGGAGCTGTTGATAGATGCCGATCGACGTATTGCGCATGACAAAGGTGTGAATCTCGGCGTAGGCGATTGATCTTTCTCCGACGACAGTGCCGGCAGTAAGCAGTATGCTGTGGACGCCTGTTGTAAGGTGATAAATACTTGTGTCCGGACCAATGGGAGTAACCGTGTGGGCGCCCTGGACGGCAAGGTTGAGGCCGCTGATAACCTTGAACCCCCTGCCCAGATCGGTCACGTTCGAATCAAGGCTCGACACGACATCTTTGCCGATATGCGTTACCGGCTCAAACGGCGACCAGCATGAGAAACACGAAACAATAATGATGACCGGAACGCTGTAAGAAGCAAGAGTAAAGAAGTTCTTTTTCATTAGTATATATGCCGACCTTGCGAAAAACGGTTGTAAAAACGGTATAAACGGTTTTGATAATATAGGTTAGCTATGGAAAAATGTCAAACCCTTACTACACGCATTTGACACTGAGAAAACTTACACTACGTTTATTCGAATTACTATATTTGTAAAAAAGGAAATCACGGAAAAAAACCCGGTATGCCCAATCTTGTAAAGCGCAGCGCCGAATGCGAAATCCTGGTGGTTGACGACGAAGAGGTGATCTGCACCCTGTTCAAGTCAACGCTTGGGGACCTGTACCGTGTTTTTACCTGCGGCACGGGCAAAGAGGCCCTGGCGCTTGTTGACGAACACGACTTCGACGTCGTTATCGCGGACCTCAACCTCCCCGACATAGAGGGAATAGATGTCCTTCGCGCGGCCCGGAAGAAAGACGATTTCACGGAACTACTGGTGATCACCGGTTACGCCTCGCTCGAAAGCGCCGCGCACGCCATCGAAATCGGCGTTTCATCGTACCTGACGAAGCCGATTTCCCTTACCGACCTCAAGATACAGGTTGAAAAATCGATCGCAACCAGGCTCTTCCACCTCAAGAGCATCATGCTCATGAAGAATTCGGACTTCATCGCGCCGGATATCAAGGGCCACCTGTACGATATTACCTCGTTGTTTCATTTTTCCCGCAAACTGATGCTGTCCCTGGAAATTCCGGAGGTCATGCGCGTCATCCTTGACGAAATAAATACCAGGATGAACACGCTGTACAGCATCATCGCCGTCCATTGCCACGAATTGAACGAAATCCACGTGATGCCGCGCGTTGGCATCATGAGGCTGGACCAGGCCCGCCAGAGCATTCTTGACAACTGGGCATCATTCGACTTTTTCGAAAAAGAGTCCTTTGAAAACGGCGATGTTGCGCTCACCCTGTACAGTGGAAGGCAGGGCGAGCCGTTTCCAATGGAAACGGTGACGCCGGTGATAATCCAGCTGTCGGTGATGAACAAAACCATCGGGTCCCTGCTCTTGTTCGGGCCCAAGGACTTTGCCCCATCAGCCGACGAGTTCCAGTTCCTGTACGTATTCACGTCGTTTGTGTCTTCGATCATCGAGCATAGCTGCATTGACATGCATGCCAAGCTCCAGGCGCGGTCCGACGGGTTGACCGGCATCGCCAACCACCGTTCCTTCCACGAATCGCTTGCGCGGGAAATCGCGCGCGCCGACCGGGGCGGGACCGTGTTCGGCCTCATTCTCATGGACATCGACGACTTCAAGAAGATCAACGACACCCACGGCCACCTGGTTGGAGACGCGGTGATACGAAACCTCGTCGAGCGCGTCCTGTGCATGGTGCGGCGCGCGGACACGTTTGCGCGGTACGGCGGCGAGGAGTTCGGCCTCATCCTTCCGGACACGGCGCTCGAAGGAACGCAAACCCTGGCTTCCCGCATCTGCAAGGAAATCGCCGCCACGCCCTACGCCGCGCCCAAGGCGAGCATACACTATTCCGTGAGCATCGGCCTGTCGATGTACAACGGCAAACAGCCCAGGCCGAAGGACGCCCTGATCGAAAACGCGGACAAGGCGCTTTACAAATCAAAAGCCGACGGCAAGAGCAGGATCTCGGTTTCCTGACCGGCCTATGACACCAGTTCTACTCCGTCTGATCATTCCCGCGTACAGTCTGGTTCTTTCCGCCGGCATGGCTCTTGTCAAGGCTTGTTGTTCCGGGACCGCGATCGCGCGAAACTGGAGCTTGTCCGAACGCTCATCCGGCCCCCGTCCCAAGAAGGGGAAAACTGTTGGCGCGACGGTCTGGATCCATGCGGCCTCACTGGGCGAGTCCAAGCTCCTGGTCAGGTTCCTTGACATCCTGCGCAAAAAACATCCCGGGCAGTCGTACCTCCTCACGGCCACCACAAAAACCGGAGTCGAGTATCTGCGCGGGCGCGACGCGAGCGATATCGCGGGCGTGGGCTTTTTGCCCCTTGACACAATCGGTCTCATGCAACAGTTGATCGAAACCTTCGGCGTGCGTCGCGTGTGGGTCATGGAAACCGAGCTGTGGCCGTCCATGATTTGGGCCTGCATCCGTAATTCCGTTCCCCTCGGTCTTGTCAACGCCAGGATCGAGGAGCGGTCGCTTTCATCCTACAAGAGGCTGGGCTGGCTCCTGTCGGACCTCCTCACGTATCCCGACACGGTTCTGGCGCAGACTGCGGCATATGCGCGGCGTTTCGAAATCCTTGGCATCAAAAAGGACCGTATCCATGTCACGGGCAACCTCAAATCATTTGTAACGGTCCACCCCCTGTCTTCCGAGGAACGGGTGCAGCGACGCCGGGCTCTGTCGCTTGACGATACGGAACTCTGCCTCACCGCCGGCTGCCTGCACGCCACAGAAGGCGCAATTCTTTTGCAGGCACTTGAGATTGTCCGCGCAGCAGGGTTGGCCTGCAAGTGCATCGTGGTCCCGCGCCACCTCCGGGAGGTGCCGGCACTCGTCCGTGAACTCGGGCCGGACGCCGTCGTGTGCCCCGAGCCGCGTTGTGAGATCGCATGGAACGTCTGTGTGATTGACAAAATGGGCATCCTCGACGCAATGTACCGGATCGCTGACGCGGCCTTCGTCGGCGGGACGTTCGACTCGACCGGGGGCCACAACATGTGGGACGCGGCACAGTACGGGATACCGGTGGTGTTCGGCCCGGATATCCATACGCAAGAGGAAAGCGCCGGGTCCCTGATTTCCGCCGGGGTCGGGTTTAAAGTGAATGACGCCGCAGGCCTTGCCCGGACGCTGATTGAGGTGCTCGGCAACGGCAGGCAACAGTTCCTTCGCGCACGCGACGAATTCATGCAAAGAGTAAACCGGAGAAAGAACGCCTTCGAGGACGTGATCCAATGAACAACTCCGATATCCGAAGTTCAGAGACGCAAGCCGGTTTTTACTTTCTTGCCGGGGACGATTCGATCCTGCGTGAAAATGCGCGTGCGGACGTCATTGCGGCAGCACGCACGGGTCACCCGGACGCGGAGATCGTCCGGTTCATGCCAGACGATGGTGATTTCGCTTCTTTCGCCGAGCGCATCATCACGCCGTCGCTCTTGTCCTCGATGAGAATTTTCCTCATCACCGATGCGCACTCACTTGACGACAAAGAACTGGACCTGCTCGTCGGACTGTTTGCATACGAACTGCCGGATGCGTGCGTTATCATGGAAACCGACCGGGCCCGTTCCTCCCGGTCAAGGAAACCAAAGGAGGGTGCGTTTTCGAAAAAGTTCCTTTCCTGGATCACAACCTTCGAAGAAAGGGCTGAACAGGAGCCGCTTCGCTTTTTCATCCATGAATTTGTCAAGCCGCCGGAATACAAGATGGCCGAATGGGTCGAGACCCAGGCGCCGCGCCTATTTGGACGCGCCATCTCCAAGGTAAACGCTGAATATTTCGTCGATCTCGTGGGAGCCGACACGTCGCTGCTCAATTCTGAATTGCAGAAGATCGACCTGTACCTCCCGGACAATGCGCCCATCGACAAGGCCGTCATCGACACGGTGGCGGGCCCGAACCGCGCAATGTCGCACTTCGAACTCGCGCAGGCGCTCGGGAAAAAGGACTTCGTCAGGGTTCTTGAGATCATCGAATCGATATTCACGGGAAACGTGTATCTTCCGCTCTTCGTCGGCGCGGTGTTCCGGCATTTCTGGGGAATGTACAAAATCAAGGAATTTTCAAGGGTCGATCCGGAAACGGTCCGCAGGTTTAAGGCCTCTTTCAAGGGCTACAACCGGCAGCAGCAGGAAGAGACGGGGGTTGCCATCGGCGTTGCCGCGGGACTCTTATCCGAAAAGCAACCCAAGAGCGTGTATCCGGTACTGGTGAAATCCGGAATCGTGGATCAGGCGCTGTCCTACGGCACGGACGATTACCGGGCCATTTTCGGAATGCTCAAGGAATACGACACGGGTTTGAAAACCGGCAGGGCCGACGGTTCGAAGACGGAATTTCAGCTTTTCTGTTATCGGATCATCCGGCATAACGGCTAGGCGAGTTCGTCAGGTTTCTTGTCTTTTGGGAACAGGTGGCATGAGATATTTTTTCAGAATTGAGTATGACGGGACTGCGTACGGCGGCTGGCAGGTACAGACAAATGCGAAAAGCATCCAGCAAACGCTGAACGACGCATTTTCCACCGTGACCAGGTCGCAATGCGTGGTCACGGGCGCGGGCAGGACCGACGCGGGCGTGCACGCGCGCGCGCAGGGCGCGCATGTCGACATCGGCATTCCGGTGGACATTTCTAAATGCGAAATCTCGGTCAATGCGGTACTGCCTCCCGACATCGGCATCTACGGCATGCGTCAGGTCGAAGCGTCGTTCCATGCGCGGTTTGACGCGGTCCGCAGGTCGTATGCCTATTACCTGGCGGATCGCAAACGTCCGTTGCTTTTCAAGAGAGTCTGGATGATATTTAACGAGGTAGACTGGAGCAAGGTGGAACACAATATTCCGTTCCTCACGGGCACGCACGATTTTTCGGCATTCTGTTCGTCAAACACGACAACGGAAAACATGGTATGCACCGTGTCTGCGGCATCCCTTTGTCTGCACGAAGGTATCCGCGTCTTTTCCATTTCCGCGGACCGATTCATTTATAAGATGGTCCGGTCTATTGTGGGAACACTGATCGACATCGGCAGAGGCCGGCTCGAAACGACCATCGAGTCTATCATCGCAGGCAGAGACCGGACCAGCGCAGGCGAAACCGCGCCAGCCTGCGGTCTGGTCCTTGATTATGTGGAATACAAAGAAATTAGGGATGACCTCACCCCCGCTTTCCAGGACGGAAAGCGTCCCCCAGCCCCTTTTCCCCTCTCCCATAGGGCGACCCTTGGAAGCACCCGTAGGGGTGACAGGGGCCAGGGGTGAGGGGCAAACAGCTTCATACTTTCCAAAAGGGTCTACTATTCATGAACCATTCGAATTCTTCTTCCCAAGGCGGCAAAGCCGCGCTGTACATCCTGCTCGTCATCTTTGGCCTCATCACCGGCGCCATCGTGGGCGGCGAAATCATCAGGCGCGTCTATCATGATGCGGGAAATCAGCCGCTGCCCGGCGCGCAGTCTGCGGAAACGGACATTTCGTCTGCCAAGGCCCTTCACAACGGACCCGCCCAACCGGACATGATCTGGTATTCGCGCAACAACGGCATCGTGCAGGCGACAAAGCTTGCCGCGCCGAGCGTCGTGGGTATTGTCGTGACGCAGCTCCAGGTAGTCAAGCGCGCCTATTCCTCGGACGAATTCTTTGATTTTTTCTTCGGGCCTGAACTGGCTCCGAAGGTCCGGGAGGTCGAGCGAATGGGGTCAGGATTCATCTTCAACAGAGACGGTGATATTCTTACCAATTATCACGTCGTCGAAGGTGCACAGAAGTTGTTTGTCACGCTTGCAAACGGGACCCAGCTCGAGGGCCGCATCATCGGCGTTGACCCCCAGACCGACCTTGCGATCATCGGCGTCAAGGGCGATAACCTCTCGTGCGCGCGCCTCGGCGATTCGGAAAAGCTCCTGATCGGCGAATGGGCGATCGCCATCGGAAACCCGTTCGGCTTTTTCATCAATGACGCGCGTCCCACGGTCACCGTGGGCGTGATCTCGGCGGTCGACCGCAATTTCGCGCCGTCCGAGGGTGTGTACTATCAAGGAATGATCCAGACCGACGCCGCGATCAATCAGGGAAATTCCGGCGGACCGCTTGTCAACGCACTGGGCGAAGTCATCGGGATCAACGCGTTCATTTTCACGGGCTCGGACAACTACCGCGGGTCAATCGGCATCGGGTTTGCAATTCCTATCGAACGTGCGAAACGGGTTTCAAAGGAAATCCTTACCTACGGGAAAAGAAGGATGATTTACACCGGAATATCCGTGCAGGACCTCACCCGTCCGGTTGCCGCGGCGCTGGGGTACAATAAGGCCGAGGGCGTGGTGATTTCCGACATCAGAGGAGGCAGCTCCGGCGAAACGGCGAAACTGGTAAGGGGCGACGTCATCATCGGCATGGGAAGCCGGACCATCTATTCCTCGGCCGACATCGGCGGTTTTTTTCTCGATTACTTCGTAGGCGATACGGTCACGATCACCTATGTGCGCAAGGGCAAGCGCAGTACGACAAATATTATTCTCGGTGAGTATCGGGAGTCCCGGTAGGCCTTTTCTCTGTCAATCAACTATATTTGAGAGCGACGAAACAAGATCATACAAATCTTTTTCGCTAGTCAAAATCAGGGTAATCATTTTAATCTGGTCAATCCAGGTTAAAGAAGGAAGGTTTTATGGCGGTCAGTCTGAAGGAACGGAACTTCTGGACGCTTGTGCTTGTCGTGATCGTGGGAATTCTTATCGGATCCTATCTCGGCACGCTCATTGCGCTGATCCCGGGAGGCAGCAACGTGGTGAAAACGTTCTTCACCTACAATTTCATATCATTCGGCATCGGATTTCCCCATGCCTGGTATGTCGACCTTGCGGCCGTGAAATTCCAGATCGGGTTTGAATTGAAATTCAACCTGCTCTCGGTCATCGGCGTGTTCGTGAGCCTGTACTTTTTCCGCTGGTATAAATAGAGGGACACGAGGCATGTCGCTTTCCGCCGTAGCCGAAACCATCTCACGATGCAGGCAGGGAAAACAATCGGTGAGGGAAACCGCCGAGGAAACCGTTGCACGGATCCGGCAACAGGATCCGACCCTCCATTCCTTCATTTCCGTCATTGCCGATCCGTCGCTGGCGCGGGCGGCCGCCCTGGACGCGATACCTGTTGACAAGCGCGCAAGCTATCCGCTCTTCGGCGTCTGCGTCGCGGTCAAGGACAACATCTGTACCGAGGGAGCGACAACGACCTGCGGATCCCGCATGCTGCAAACGTTCGTGCCGCCGTACAACGCCACGGTGGTTGACGCTCTTGTCAATGCAGGCGCCGTCATCGTCGGCAAGACCAATCTGGACGAATTCGCCATGGGATCGAGCACGGAAAATTCCTTTTTCGGACCCACGAAAAACCCGCACGACCCGAGTTGCATCCCGGGCGGCTCAAGCGGCGGCAGCGCCGCCGCCGTCGCCGCAGGGCTGGTTCCGCTGGCCCTGGGGTCGGACACCGGCGGATCCATTCGTCAGCCCTGCAGCCACTGCGGGGTACCAGGACTCAAGCCCACGTATGGCCGCGTGTCACGGTACGGCCTCGTGGCTTTCGCATCGTCGCTCGACCAAATCGGCCCGATCGCCACCGACGTGCAGGACCTCGGGCTTCTCCTGTCTGTCATTTCGGTTCCGGACAAACGCGATTCAACCTGCGCCGGGAAACAGTTCATCGATAGCCCTGACCTTTACAACGGGAACATTTCCGGACTCACCGTGGGCGTGCCAAAGGAATATTTCGCGGAAGGACTTTCCGCCGGCGTGGAAGCATCGATCAAAAACGTCATGGCCGCGCTTCTGGGCGCGGGCTGCCGCCTCGTCGACGTTTCCCTGCCCAACCTCGGGTACGGCATCGCGACCTATTATATCGTCTGCACCGCCGAGGCGTCCAGCAACCTTGCGCGCTACGACGGCGTCAAGTACGGCTACCGGAGCGCGTCAGACGCTGCGAAAGCCTCGCTGCTCGACATGTACCGGACTACGCGCCAGGAGGGATTTGGCTCGGAAGTCAAGCGCCGCATCATGCTGGGGACCTACGTGCTGTCGTCCGGATACTATGACGCCTATTATCTTAAGGCCGCGCGCGTCCGCACGCTCATCAGCCGGGACTTCGACAATGCGTTTACGCAATGCGACGCGGTCATTTCGCCGGTCACGCCTACGCCCGCGTTCAAACTCGGCGAGAAATGCGATGACCCGCTGCAGATGTACCTCACCGACATTTACACGGTTTCGGCAAACCTTGCGGGCATTCCGGGCATTTCGGTCCCCTGCGGAACCTCCGGAACCGGCTTGCCCATCGGCGTCCAGTTCATGGCGCCCAAATGGCGCGAAGACACACTGCTTCGGCTTGGGTATGCGACACAGGAGATGAGCCGGTAAGGCTTCACATCGTCTCAACTATCCTTACGAAATACCCCACGCTGCGCCGCGGATTGTCCGGGGCCTTGAGGCCGATGATTTTTGCAGCCTGATCCATTTTGTCCCTGCCGTATTTTTCTTCCAGAACGATGAACGCCTCCACCGCTCCTGCATCGCAATCCTTGTACACAAGAACGGCGTAGCTTCTGGCTCTGCCTGTTTTCTCTTTTCCGTATGTGCCTTCCAGTTCTTTCCATTTTTTGTCAAGAAGGCCGGGGTCGTATAACGCAAGCGGCGTGTAGATATTGGGACGCCTCTGGCCGTCGTGTTGTATTGGGAGGCTGTCGTAGGTCACGTCCACGAGATTGGCGCGGCGAAGCGAGGTGGTGCCGCTTTCCACGAAATCCCGCTGCAGACCGTGGCGGTCTGCCAGGGCCGGGGCGGACATCGACCATTGCGGACCGAACAGGGACGTCGCGGAATAATGCGCGTTGAGCAGGTACATCACCTTTCCCGGAAAGTCAAGATGCCGCGGCCAGCCAAAGTCCCAGTACTTCAGCGAAACGGCTATGGTCTCCCCCGGTATTTTTGGAACCTGAATTTGTGCGTCCGCGCCAAAGCCGGTTTGTATCTTTACAAGCCGGTACCGGTCCTGCAATTTAACCAGCACTTTGTTGATCTGGCGGCGGTACGCATCGCTTCCCATGGACGATATTCCCAATTGACCGGCGAGAGTGTCGTAGTTTAGATCCTCCGTAGCTTCGCGAAGGAGGAACAAATAGATATCAAACGCCCGCTCGTCCTGGACCTTTACCATTGCGGCGCAAAGAGAATCGGAAAGAAATCCAAGCGGAATACGCACGCTAGCCGAATCCGGGGGCGGCGGTACGATCACCTTCACACTTCCAAGCTCCCGAAGCACTGCCTTGGCCACGCCGGTATCCCTGACCAGCGCGCTGGCCTCGACGTTGCGGCTGAGGCCCGACTCGCTCCAGTTGGCCGAGCCGAGAATCACTGCCTGGCTGTCGATGATCAGCGCCTTGGCATGAACAATGGCGCCACCGCCCGAGAAACCCACGGTCACGCCGCGGCGGCTCAGATAGTCCCAGGCGTTGCGGTTGTCACCGGCTTCGCCGGGATCGCCTTCCCTTCCTGTGAAATCTTCCTTGTCCAGTACCACGTGCACGCTGCAGCCGCGGACTTTGGCCGCGACAAGCGCGTTTGCCAGGAGCAGGGGTTGGGACTGCGTATAATTGGGATACAGCGCGAAGAGGTACAGAACAACGCGTACCGACGTTTTCGCGTTGTCGATTTCCCTGCACGCGATGCGGCAGTACTCCCGTGCCGGGATATACTGCGCCTGTTGGGAGATAGCCGCAGCAGGTGCGACCAGGATCAGGCAGGAGAAAAGGATTGTTCGAGGGATTTTCACGTTTTGTTCGCGTCCGGGGTCAATTCGCGATTGCGGCATGTATTTATTTGGTTGGCCGATTGGTATTTTGAAATGCGCGACAATATTCCCCAACGTAGGGGCGCGGTCATCGCGCCCCCATTTCTTTCCGTTCAGTTCTTCCCCAAAGCCTTGGAAAATCCTGCTTTCTTCCAATACTCTCTGATGTCTCTGATGGCATCGGGAAGCGAATCAAGAAATCCATCGTCCAGGTCTTCCACCCGTACCGGTTGCTTGCATATCGCCAACAGGTCCTTCTTGCCGTCAGGGTCGCCGAAGTAAAACATCGGGCCGTAATAGCCGTTGAGAATGGCGTTCTTGGCCAACATGTGCGGGGCCTGGACCGCCTTGTAAAACAATGTTCCGTCAAGAAACGCCTCGCACCATTGGTGCGGCTCAAGATTCGTTCTGCCATCCCTGGTTCTTCCGCCGATGCAAAAGGAACAGTTGATCGTATCGGACAAATCTACGGTGAGGCCGCGGTAAAATTCAAGAACAAGGGTGACCAGCCTTTGCAGGTGTTCTTGCGATACGAAGTCGTCCATTGCATTTTCCGCATTGAACACGTCCTGCAGCCACTCATCCGGCGATACCACCACCGGACCGATGATGATCGCGGTCAGCATGCCGTGAATGCCGGAAATACTCAGCGCTTTGCCGCTCTTGATTTCAGAAAGCAGCCTCTCCATCTCGTCCATTTTTGATATTTCCACAAGATCTCCTTCGAGGCGCCTTTCCTGCCCCTCATCCCAAGCGTACTCGCGCAGTGGCGCCACATTTTTGAGCTAACCTGCCCATTCCGCCTTAGAACTTGAACTCTATCTTCCCCGAAATCGTGTTTCCCGTCTTGTTGAAATCCTGCTTGAACTCCATTGCCACGTTCTTGGATACCGTGATGTCAAGGCCCGCGTTGCCGGTCAGGGTCTTGTTGAGCGCGTCATAGGAGATGCCGCCGGAGAGCACAAGCGAGTTGTCCGCGAATAGGGAAATCGGCTGAAGGGATTGCAGGCTGATTTTCAATTTGTCCTCGTCCTTGTAATCCACGCTCACCGATGTCTTGTTGATGTCCTTGATGTCCACCACCAGTTTGCCGTTGCCGGCGATTTGTCCGGTCTGGGATGTGGCGGTTTCGTCAAGGGTTCCGCTGACGGTTATCGTGACGTTGTCTGCCATAAGGTTTCCTCCTCCAGAATGTTCCGCTCTCTGCTTACAGGGGTTTCGGCGATAAGAATTCATGTCAGTTAAACATGGATTATCAATTTAAGTCCAGTTTGAGATCTGTTAAAAGTAGGCACCAGTTCAACGGGATGACGATACCGTTTTCGAGGCAAACCCGCCGTAAAACAAATTATTCCGCTGCTCTCAAGTGCACACAGGAGACAAGCGACATAAAATCCGTCGGAGACAAAAGCCTTTTCACCGTAACTTTTACTAGTAAGAAAAGGGCCACAGACAGGGATCAAAAGATACTTGGTATTGGGGTCATTTTGACAAGCAAGATAAACACAAAACAAATATGATGAGGAAAATAAGAGCGAACCGGTTATCAATTCAGCCCTGTTAACTGTTTTGCCTATATCGGATGTTTCACCGGCAAACAAATTGAATGCGATCACCGATACGGCAATGGAACAAAACAAAAACCTGACGGCTGCCCGGGAAAAGGTTTTATTGAATTTCCTTCTGTCGGATATGGTCTCTCCCCTTTTCGTTCGACATAATCCGTAGGATGTACTCGTCGGTTGAATCATAGTATCCCTCATCCTTCACCCCTCATCCTTCACCCCAAGCATTCTCGCGCAGTGGCGCCACCTTTTAAGCTTACCTGCCCATTTTTTTTCATTCGTCTTTGAAAAACTCCTCATCGATATTCCGCACCTGCTTCGCGGTCAGCTTTTTCTCGCTGATGACGCACCAGTACGTCTCCGGCCCGTCAAAATTTGCGTGAGGCGAAGGGTTGACTGCCAGACCCATCTTCTTTATCGCCTTTCCAAATTCATCGATAACCTCGTAGCCATCGTTCGTTCCAGTAAGCACAATGGAATATTTTATCCCGTCAATGGTCCCACTGTAAGCAGGTTCTTTTGATTTACTTTTCACCGCAGGCCCTGGGGTTTTCCTTTTTCCAGCCATGGACAGCTCCTTTCGGGAATGTGTAAGTGCAATCCTTGTTGGATAAGATTTAAAATATTATTTCCATTGCGCCATAAAATTCATTCCAAAGAGCACTGTCACTTTGGACAAAACGTTGGGGTTAATTTGCTGGTGATACGCCCACCATTTTACGTTTGCAAACAGCCAATGTATTCCTGAAAACCACCAAAGCGCGAAAACCAGCAATGAGGCAACCGCCCACGAGATACTATGTTATAAAAGTTCTTGCCTGGGCTCAATAAAAAAGGCTAAGAGTATTAATTGTCAGTTAATCTCTAACCGTGGTCACGGTAAAATGCCACATTTTGAAGGTAGCCTTATGCGTAAAATGCAAGATTACATAGTTCAGAGTAAAGAAGTTTTTATCGGTCTTGAAGATTCTAAAAAACATGGAAAATTGCGGTACGCCGTAAGAAGAGTGTTTTGATTCCTAACGTAATTTGTCGCCGGGATATCTATCTTTACCCTTGAAGCCGGGTAAAATGCGGACGGTGGGAGCGGAAAAGAGGAGGAAGAATTGAGCGTCTGTAAAGGAACTCTCTTTAAACGCCCTCCCACACACGAAAAAAGAAAATCCCTATCAGAAAATAATTATAATCGCTCGACAGGGAATCCATTTTTCTTGAGAACACCTTTATCGAATCTCCGCGGCATTCCTTGTCACCATTTTCCGCCCGTCTTTAATAATTACCGATTGACTCAGCCTGTTTGCAGGAAGGCTTTTCATTTCGAGAGTTCTCCCATTCAGTGTAAACACCCCAAATCTCGACTGCGCAATTCCGATCGGCAGATCTTTATTCCGAATAATTGCCGGGGATTGAACGGATGTAACATTGAGAAATTGCTGTAAACTGGTATTTTTTGTGAAGTAGCTGCAGAATGTCGGCCCGGATATTGCGCAGGAATACCCGAATGTTACAATGCGTTCTTGTGTTACAAAAATTCCGCCAATACCACCGCCGCAATCCCACACCGCTACGCCCAAGTTCATTAATATTCCCGGTATAGTATCGGTGGAAAGAATACACAGGAATTTTTTTCCAACAAGTTTTGCTCCGCTTATGATGCAGTTTCCGCCGTATGCGAAGTTGACAGCTCTGAACGTTCCGGGATTTGATCCCTTTATTATCCGGTCGCAGGTAATTGTCAGGGTTTCCGGGATAAAAGGATTATTAAGTACGGTAATAGACTTCACATTCCCAATAAAACACTTTTTTGCGTGTGCAACCGAATCCTTGAGCACGGCAAGGAATGCCGTATCGTTGATGAAATTTCTATTCAATGAATCAATCAACGCCGCTTCATTATTGCCCCCCGAACCAGACTCAGAACATTCGCATGCCTGGAGTGAATTAACGCCTGCAAAAAACAAAATGGCAATTGCGGTTATAAGACTTTTTTTCATTCCTGCCTCCTGTAATAAATTTTACTTTTCATTGAAATCTTCACTCAATTCCACGTTTTCTTACAAGTCCCGCCAAAACCTTTCATTCTTAATTTTCAAAACCGGAGGAACAAGGGAAAGAATTCAACCGAAAATATCCTGCAAGTATTGTTCATTCCCGGATCTCTTTCTAATGCAAATATACCAGCCATAGACTTCGGAAACAACAGTTGAGAGTAGAAAGTGTTTTCTGCCAGAAAACATCGGATCCAGGCAGGAACACGCATCAGCAGCTTTGAAGCATAATGCGCTCAAAGCGCGAATAGCAGTGTGAAAAAGGGTTTATTATCCGTTAAATATGAGGTTCGTAAAAAGAATAAAAATGCATTAAAACCGGTAGCTCTATGCGATTTTGAATATTATCATTGACTTTTATCATAGCAGTCAAGAAAGCGATTTGTTAGTTGCTTTTTAGGTATTAACATTCCTTTTCTGATTTCTTGTTCTGATTTAATTTCCTGATATTCTATGCTTCGTCTGGGCGTAGGAATAGGGCTTGAAACGGGCAATTGGCCTACTTTTCCTGTGTTTACATATAATATAAGGAAAAAGGAGTGAAAAATCAGAAACAAATGACTTTTCCTACAGACTCAACGTTCGCCGGTTACGACGTGGCCAGCGTTAGGCAACGTGACGGTGCCCTGCGGGCGACATGACACGTTGGCTTCAGACGCTGGACATGTGCCCGAAGGGCCTTGCGTAACGCGGCTTTTGTGCATTGTTGCTGGCTCAGGACATCAATTCCAATTAAGAGCTTGAATTTTGGCGAAGAAAAGCGTATATTTAGATCAAGATTACGATGGAAAGGCACTTCTATAGGTTTCGTCCTATAGCGGTGCTTTTTCTTTTCGAAATTCGAGTTTTGTCCTCAAATCGTCCAAGAATTGAATCTTCTCTCTCCCCGCTTTTCTTAGCAAGCTTGAGCAGTGCTCCCTACCTGGAGACAAGATTACTTCCAGTTTGTTTTGTCTATAGAAGTATTCAACCAGACAACTAAAATCACCGTCACTGGTCACAATCACGGCTTTTTCATAATGCGGAAAATCAATCATGGCCTGAAGAACAAGTTCGGCATCACAGTTCCCTTTGATTTTCCCGTCAGGGGTTTTCATTGTAGGCTTGAAAATCAAAACGTATCCGAATTCTTGAAGGGATTTATAAAGATTTTGGTTTTCAGGGAGATAACCAATAAAATAGTATGCCTTTGAAATCCCATATTTTTCTTTCAAATATATACGGAACCTTTTTAGATCCAGTTTCCAACCAAGGCGTTGAATTCCAAGATTCAGATTTTGACCATCAATGAAGGCAAAATTTACTTCTTCCATTTTTGCTCCCTATCCCGCAATCGCGGCTCTTCGCAGCAGCCGTAACGCGTCAGGGCCGTGCACCCGCTTTCAATGGAGATGTCCGTGTCCTGGTCCGGCTTGTTCTCAATGGCCCTTCCCTGCCGATACAGAAAAAGGCAGGAAAGCTCCCTGGCTGCCATGCCGCGCTTTTTTTCAGCGACAAAAAGCGCCGCGACCAGGGCCATGGCAGTGCCGCAGCACATGTCTGCCTGGTCCTGCACCGGAGGGCACAGCGACCGCAAATCGATTGAAAAACTCATATCACCCTCAAAGCCTTTGTCGGGGCGTCCCGGTTATGCATCCTGAGCTGCCGTACGAACGATGGGCCATACACAATATACGATCGCAATACCGGGGTGTCAAGAGCGGGTTTAACAAAGTGTAATCAGGATGATTGCACCACATATGAAGGAACGACTCTACCCTTTTTCAACCGCAGGAAGCGTAAAATAGAACGTGGTCCCCTCTCCCGGCGCGGACTCCAGCCAGATCCTGCCGCCCTGGCGTTCAACAATTCTTTTGCAAATAGCAAGACCGATGCCGGTGCCTGGATATTTGTCCCTCGTGTGCAAGCGCTGGAAGATTACAAAGATCCTGTCGAATTGATCCTTTGGAATTCCTATTCCATTGTCCTTAACCGACAGCGTCCACCACGCACCATTCCGGGATGCGGCGATATGGATTTCGCAGGGCCTGGCGGCGTCCTTGAATTTGACGGCATTGCCGACGAGATTCTGGAAGAGTTGGCCTATCTGGGTCGGGTCTGCCAGGACCGAAGGCAACACGTCATGCGTGACCTTTGCACCCGATGATTCAATGCCGGCTCTGAGGTTGACTAGTGCGCCTTGCAGAACTTCGTTTGCGTCAAGGGGTGCCGGTTTCCGGCCCCGGCTGTCGATACGGCTATAGGCGAGCAAATCATAGATCAGACGCGACATTCGTTCCGCTCCGCCAACCGCATGGCTGATGTATTCGCGGGCGGTACCATCCAATTTCTCCCCATAATCCTTTTTGAGTAACCCGAGAAAGCCGGCCACGGCGCGAAGCGGCTCCTGCAAATCGTGGCTCGCTACATACGCGAAATTCTCCAGGTCCTCATTGGACATTGCCAATTCCTTTGCCCTTTGTGCCAACTCCCCAGTCGCTGCTTTTACCATTTCCTCGAGGTGTTCCTTGTGCCTGGTCAGCTCGCGCTCGCTTTCAAGCCGCTCAAAAGCCGCCCCTGCCAAACCCGCGATGGACAGATAGATATCAAGCAACTCTTTGGGAATCTGTTCGACGCCTTTGTGCCCGATCAGCATGACCTTTGTCGGTTGCGCCTCTCCGGAAACAGGCAAAAACACCGTGAAGGACTGCAATGGAAACGAAAGAACCTTGGTTGTCAAAAACCCGCTGTCAAGAACGTCCGCAACCGCGGATCGCACCTCATCGGTGAGAATGCGTGCGCAGATGTCCGGGTCCGGAAGCGAGCAATTATCAAGAGAAACAACGCCCTGGGGGTTGCGTTGCGAAAATGCGGTCCAGTCTGCCGGGAAATAGGTTGCGATGAGCTTGCCCAGATGGCTCCACACGTCTTGTTGGGCGGTGAGCCGTACGATATACTGGGAGGACTTTACAAAAGCCTGGAACATTTCCCGGTTGTCATTGAACGCATCAGCCATGGACGCCATCCTTCATCGGGCAAAGAAACAGATTTTCAAGAAACCTGGATTCAAAGTAACTGTCGTTTGAAAGATTGATTATAGAGGCATTCTCCCGCAGACGCTCCATTGCGCCTGCCTCTTGGGGTGAGGTAAGCAGGCGTTCGCACCCTGCAAGCGCGGTATTGCCGCACAATTCGACCCGCTCCTGCGCAACGTGGGGCAACAGACCGATCGCCCGGGCATTGTCGACATTCAGGTTTCGTCCGAACACGCCGCACACGCATACGCGGTTCAACTCCGATGGCTTTGCCTGCGCTGTTTTCAAAAGCGTTTCGATTCCCGCGCCGATCCCTGCCTTGGCGCGCTGAAACATGTCAATGTCATGGTGAGATAGCACAAGTGAGGCGTTTTTGCCGGGTATAACGAACCCCGTGCCGGCATGCGGCCCGTTCAATCTTCCGGTCTCGGATAAATCCCCTGATTGTCGCAGACACGCGATAAGGTCCACCAGACCCGAACCGCAAATCCCTTTCGCTTCCTTGCCGCCGATCACCTCGAATTGGAAATCAGGCGACCCGGCCGGTTGCTCCACGTGACAGATTGCACCCGGCTCCGCAGGCATGCCGCATTTGACTTGACTGGATTCGAATGCCGGTCCTCCGGCAGCAGACGTGACCCATAGCCTTGACCCGTCCCATAAAGCAATTTCCGAGTTGGTCCCGAAATCTATCAACAGGCTAAGGGGTTTTCCTGTCAGGCCCGTATCCAGCACTCCGGCCAGGAGGTCGGAGCCGACAAACCCTGCCAAGGGAGCACTGACGTCGATGACTGACTTCGGATCTGTCTCCAAAATGCGGATCCATTCCGCAGGATCTTCCAAACGGCAATCAATTCGGCTGGTCCATCCGCTGGGTTGAAGCAGTGCCGCGGGATCGCTGTGTGTCAACATGAGCAACATTGCCGTGTTCCCGACCACGGCAACGCGGCCGACAAGGCCGGGGTTCAGGCCGTTATCGATACACATCTCCCTCAGTCCCTCGGAAATGAAGCCCAGGGTCATTTCCGCGATGCCTCGGGAGATTGAAACAGAACCTTGGGCAGCGATGAGTCTGCTCACAACGTCAGCGCCATAGGCGGCCTGAGGGTTGAAACCGGACCGGCCGGCAATACGGCAGGCTTTGCCGAGATCCCACAACGAAAGGCTGATATGGGTTGTGCCCACGTCAACGCTAAGCCCAAGCACGGTTCGGTGAGGTTGACTGAGAGGAATTTGCCTTGAGCAGGGCGACGGAAACGAGAATTCAGAGGAAACCATTGTGCGCCAGTCGGATTTGTTCGGCAGTCCGACAATCCGTATGGTCAGGTTTTTCTCCGGAATAACCTGGCAGGCGAATCTGATGTTGTCCCGGATCTGCTCCTGTGAAAGGAGAATTTGTTCGCTTCTGGTCAAGGAATGCGTTTCCCCGAATTCAACGCGAACCAGGCACAAGCCGCAGGCGCCGTTGCCGCGACAGCTTGAGCGTATCCGGATTCCCGAATTTTCCAGGATCTCGCGCACCGATGGGCCGGGAACAAAGGGAATCTGTCGGCCGCCATCTTCATTTGAAACAGTCAGAATGGGCATAGCTTATCTCTTCGCGCGAACGGCATTGACCATTGCCGCAATGTTCTCAGAAGGAGATTCGGGGGGTATTTCGCACCCTGAAGAGAGAATGAAGCCTTTGCGGTCGCGAAACGCGTCGAGCAGGTTTGCGGCCTGAGTTGCGATCTGCGCAGGTTTCGATTCCACAAATGAAAGAGACTTGATATTGCCGTCAACGCAGATTCCCGGAAGTCCGGTCATTGCCGCAGGCGGGGTTACGCAATAATCGAAATTCGCGATCGTTACTCCGGCATTTGCATAATACGGCAGGATTGAACCAACAGGTCCGGCGATATGAAGCCATTTCGCCACAGCCCCTGCGCCGGATAATTCCTCAAACAGCCGCCCAAGCCTTGGAAGCTCAAACTCGCGGAAGAACTGCGATGGAACCACGGCCGGTGACGCCGAGGGATCAAAAACGACCGGCAGGTGTGCGCCGCTGTTGATCTGCGCTTTGCCGAATTCGATGCCAACGTCAGTCGCAAAATCCATCACCGATTCCAACTTCCCGGGCTCGTCCATCGCCAGGTACAGGGCTTTCTCCAGGCCGAGCAGTTGCGTCGCAAGCGTAAAGGGACCGAGCACGCAGCCAACGACCAGGACTTCGTCGCCAAGTTCCCTTCTTAGAATCCTGAGGGCCTTGAGCATTTCCGGCATTCGTCCGGCTGAATTCGGATCAGGCAACGTTTCCAAAGCCATGCTGTCCGAAAATACGTGGCGTTTGACAATTGGGTATTGATTGCTCCGGTAGTCAAGCACAGACCCGGCAGCTTCTGTCTCCACATTGACGTCCATGACGCTGAACACAGCGTCATAGCCGTAGCGTTTGAGCGCCTCGATCTGGCAGCGGGCGATGGTTTCGCCGTCGCGCACATAGTCATCCACACCGACTCCGGCCACTGTTGCGGCATGAGCAAACACCTGGGCTATGACCGGAACCCGGTCCGCATCACCGAACGTGATCGTTGCAACGATGCGCTGAAGGCTGTTCATTTTGTTTCGCCAAGGCTTTGGAGAAAGTGAAGTGCGTCGAATGCGGATTCAGCAACATAGTCCACATTGAGGCTGGCTGGCGAAGACTGTTTTAGCGCGGCGCCGCCGGCCAGGATTTTCATCGATTGCAACCCGCGGCCTGCAAGCAGGTCTCTTACTTTCTTTACCTGAGGGATTACCGGAGTGATCAAGCCGCTTATGGCTACGGCATCGGGGCGCTCCTGCGCGGCAGTCTCAATGAATTTCTGCAGCGGACAGTCTTTGCCGCAATCAACGACAGCATAGCCGTTTGCAATCAGGACGATCTTGAGGATATTCTTTCCCAGATCATGGACATCCCCTTCCAGCGTCGCCATAACCACTTTGCCCCTGCCGCCTGTTGTGGGCATTCCTCCGGGGTAAAGCACTTTCATGACTTCGGTAACGGCCCGGCCCGACAGCATGATTTCAAGAAGATTGAATTGTTCAAGCGTGCATTTGGCATCCAGCCGGGACATCGCGGATTCTATTCCGTGAACAACGATGTCCTCGGCTCCAAATCCCGAGGAAAGGAGCTCCTGCGCATGCTTCAATGCCTGGCCGGAATCGCCTTCGACGATCGCGGCCACGAGATTCTTCGTTGCGGATTCAGACAGGGACTTTTCCATACAAGGTGAATATAGATCGCCCCGCTAACCATCGCGAGCTGCGGGGTCCTTCAATGCAGCCTGGAAAGAAACCTTAGTGCTGCGTTACTTCACATGTGTCAGTTTTAAGGTTTGGGTTGAATTCCGTCCCCGTACCTGCGCAAAAATCACGCCTGTGGGAATATTCCGCATGTCAATATTAACTGGGCCATTTTCGATCTGCCGCACTGCAAGAACCCGCCCCGATGAAGAATACACAAGAAGCATTCCTTGCTTTGCATCGGCATCCGGCGTAAAGATCAATCTGGTTC
>Ga0182027_10001810_pt1 | contig 34991 bp, 32 predicted proteins | sample 712E1DmetaG_FD_121300 | JGI IMG/M metagenome (GOLD analysis project Ga0182027, IMG submission 121300) | Permafrost microbial communities from Stordalen Mire, Sweden - 712E1D metaG (Illumina Assembly) | ecosystem: Environmental > Terrestrial > Soil > Wetlands > Permafrost | place: Sweden...
GGTTTGGGCATGGCACCTTCCGGGTGAGTGGTTCCTATTGCATCTTAGTCAATTGCTTCTCACTCTTAATTTACCCGAAAATTGACCGTTTTGCCATAATTTTATTCACGGATTTAGGTATTATTCAATGAAAATTGCGGGCAGCAAACTTACGATGAAAGAAGTCGAAGAAATAATTAAAAGAAAGAGCCAAAATAAAACCTAAAGGACCCATCAAATCGATCACGGGCCTATGGTTTATCGGCAATTTATCGGAAGTTTATCGGCAATGAAGATGCATGATTGAAAACGTAAAAATCGAAAGGTCGTAAACGATGAAACGCCATTTCATATCTGCGTTAGTTTTTTTTCTTTCTATTTTGCACAAAACAGCCCGTAATCGACAACAATCTTTATGGAACCTGGCTGTATATCGGATATAAGGAAATGGCCTTAGGAAAGCAAGTTGACGCAAAGAGTTATTCCGTGCCCAATTCGTTGAAAGCGTATCGTATCGGCAGCAATTCGTTGACCCAATTTACGCGAGGAGTGGATTATTCATTGTCGCCGATGGGAGGCTCGATAGAATTTTTCGATTCAATTCAAACGGACGATTATTCCGTAAAGGTGACGGAAAATTCGATTTCCTCCAACGACCTTGGGAATTTATCGTACGCGATTCGATATGAATGCAGCGCCCAGTTTTTGAAACTCACGAAAAACACGACCTCGTATGATCCGGTTCTTGGTATAGTTCCGGTCGAATTGAGCGAATATTGTATTAAAGTATCGAAAGATTCAATTCCGACGTCCTGGCCGCACGACGAAGATGTGATCAAGCCGGATTCGCTCTGCAATCCCAATAGCATAATGGAGTTAATGAATTTTTAAGCAATCAGATCACCGGCTGACGCCCCGTTTCCCTATAAAAAGGAGCCTTAAATGAAAAAAAAGATTATCAGAGTCGCACTTGCCCTGGTGGTTCTCATGGCGCTGATACAACTTATTCCTGTTCACCGTAACAACCCCAAAGTTACTGAGGACATTGACGCGCCCCCGGAAATAAAACGTATTTTAACGGCTTCATGTTACGATTGCCACTCGAACTTGACGAAATGGCCTTTCTACAGTCATATCGCGCCCGTTTCCTGGCTTTTGGCCTATGACGTAAACAAGGGGCGGTCGCTCATGAATTTTTCGCGGTGGGACACCTATCCCGACGCGCGGAAGGAGTCTTTTAAATCGGAAATATATTCCATGACCGCGAATAAAATAATGCCGCTCCCGAAATACCTGATAATGCATCCTAAGGCGCGGGTGGATTCCGCTAGCCTTGCCAAGCTTGAGCAATGGAGTTCTTTTCCGAACGTTTATAGCTACTGAGCCTCTTTAAAGCCTTTTCAAGTTTCTTGCAGAGGCGGTGGCGGGCGGGGCCAACCGTTCGTCACTTTTCCAGAAATAGGGGGCCATACACGGCGTCGATATTACGCGCCACATAGTCCAGGCAATAATCATAAAAATCCCGGCGCCGGACAAAAGCTTGACGCAATGCAGTTGCCCCCGCCATGGAGCCGACGATGCAATCGGAAACCAGCAGGGAGTTTAAGGCGTGAAAAAAACAGAGGAATTGCTTTGGGGAAAGCCGGGCGTCTTCCTCGCAAATATTACGAAGCGTACGCACATTCATGCAATACCGCTCGCTCCAATCTTCCGGCGTCCGGACAAACTCCCTGAAAATCAGTTGATATAAATCAAACCGGGCCGGCTTGCGGGCTTTGAGCAGAAACGACACGGTCGCTAAAGCGCAGACTTCCGAAATAAAAGGGTGCGGATCGACGGCGAAAATGCTTTTTTTATCATGGGCGCTGAACACGCCCGCCTTAATGGCCGCGGTCGCGTCGTCCATGGACTGCGCGCCCGATAAAACGACGCAAAAAGGGAAATTCGGCCGCAGTTTAAGGATTTCCATCCCGTCATTATGCCGTTTCAGGGAAAGGTCGAGGACCCACGCGTGAAAGGTCAGGTTTCCCGCGAGCGCCGTTTTTGCCGCTTCGGGGGAATTGACCGGCTTGACGTTGAGGATCGGGGACGGCAGAATCGATTCGCACAATAAATCACAAATGTCAATTCGGTCCTCGATGCAAAGAACGTTGAACCGTTGGGAGAAAAAATCGCGCACCGTCGCCTGCGCCGGCGAAGCGGACCGCGCGTCGGGGGATGAAACTGCCTTCGGCATGGTATAAAGTTACATCGTAGAAAATGAATTATCAACGGAATTTTTAAGGGAAACCCGCCGCGATTTCACGGTCCGGGGCGGTGCGAAACAAGGACTTTGTCGACGCGGTTTCCGTCCATGTCCAAGACTTCGATGCGCAAATGGTCCCACTCGAAATGGTCGCCCGCCGAAGGTACCGACCCGGTTTGGCTCATGATAAAGCCGCCGAGCGTTTGGAATTTATCTTCGTCTGGAAGTTTCACGGCGCCCGTGGTTTCCTTGAAACGGTCGATGGGCAGCATCCCGTCCATGAGCCAGGAGCCGTCCTCGCGCTGGGTTATTTGTGGGTCTTCGGGACCGTCGAGGGGCGAAATGTTGCCGATTATCGCCTGTAAAATATCGTTGAGCGACACCAAGCCGATGATGCTGCCATATTCGTCGATCACGATGCCGAGGTACATTCCCGATTGTTTGAAAAGCTCGAGCACCTTAAGCGCCCGCATTTGCTTGGGAATGAAAATCGCCGGACGCATTTGACGCCTGATGTTCGCGGGCAAGTCCTCGGTGGGGCTCCCGAGAAGGTCTTTCACGTGGACGACCCCCGCTATTTTGTCGAGGCCTTCTTCACACACGGGAAACCTCGTGAAATTATTGTCCTTAAGGACCGTAAAAATCCCTTGGGCGGTATCGCTCAAGTCAAGCCAAACCACGTTTGAACGGGGCACCATGAGGCTTGAAGCGTGCTGGTCGTTGAGGCGAAACACCCGCTCGATGATCCCCTGTTCGGTTTCCTCAAAGGCCCCCGCCTGCGCGCCCTGTTCAATCATGACCTTGATTTCCTCCTCGCCGATCGGCGGCGCTTTTGGTTGACGGATGCCAATAAGCGAGAGCGACCGGAGAAGGGAATCGGTCGATACGGTCAGGACCTTGATTATTGGGGAAGCGATCTTGGAAAACAGGCGCATGGGCGGCGCCATGGCGAGCGCGATTTTTTCGGGACTATATAAACCTAGGCGTTTGGGGACAAGCTCGCCGATAATAAGCGATACATAGGTTATGGAGACCACCACGACGCCTAAACTGATGGCGGGGCTATAGGGCGCAAGTATGCTTATCAGCGAGAGTTTTTTAGAAAGATACCCCGACAAGGCGGCCTCGCCGATCGCCCCGACCATGATCCCGATCAAGGTAATGCCCGCCTGGGTCGTCGACAAAAAAAGCGTTGGTTCCTGCAAAAGCTTAAGCGCGGCCCTGGCCTTGATATTGCCGTCGTTGGCCCACTGCTGAAGCAGGGTTTTTCGCGACGTGATAATGGCGATTTCGCCCATGGCGAATATGCCGTTTATAAAAATAAGCGCGAGAATAACGATGATTTCAACCATGGGGAAGGCCGCCTAAACGCTGAGTCTGGTCGAGGAGGAAACGCCGAGGGAATCATAGATTTTCAGGGTTGCCTCGGATCGATTCAACGTATAAAAATGAATGCCCCGTACGTTATTATCGATGAGGTCGCGGACCTGCTCGGTTGCCCAATGGATGCCGACTTTTTCGACATAGTCTTTGTTCTCGGCCCGGGAAAAGGCCTTTATCAGCCGGGCCGGAAAATGAGTGCACGCGGAGGTCTCCGCCATGCGCGTCATGTTGTTGATTGACGTTATCGGCATTATTCCCGCGATTATCGGCACGGTTATGCCCGCGAGGACGCATCGTTCGCAAAAATCGAAAAACAAATGATTGTCGAAAAAGAGTTGCGTACAAATATAGTCCGCCCCCGCGTCGACCTTTGCTTTAAGATAGTCGATTTCCCTGAGCCGGTTCGGTGTTTTAGGGTGGCCTTCGGGGTATCCGGCCACGCCGATGCCGAGAAGGGGGAAATTTTTTTTAATGAATGACACAAGGTCGGCGGCATAGGTGAAGCCGTCCGGGCCGGGCGGGCCGCATTCCTGGCCTTTCGGCATGTCGCCGCCGAGGGCCATGATGTTTTCGATTCCCCCGGCGCTGTAATTTCGGAGGATCTCCCCGATGTCCCGGGCGGTTGTGCAGACGCAGGTCAAATGGGGAATTACCGTAAGCCGCGGTTCTTTGGAAAGTTTGAGGACAATATCATGAGTAAGTTCCCGCGTCGATCCGCCGGCCCCGTAGGTCACGCTCACATAAGAAGGTTTGAGAATGATAAGGTCGCTGATCGTTTGATAAAGCCGGTCGGCCGCTTTGGCGTCGCGCGGGGGAGAAAATTCAAAACTGAACGTTGTTTTGGTTGTTTCGAATATTTTATGGATATGCATGGGAAAAGGTCCTTTGCATGAGTCATCTGCCCTCCTGCCTGCCGAAGCGGCAGTGCAGGCAGGTAGGCAGGTTAGCTTATGTATAAAATATATTGCCGCAACTGCCTTAACAATAAGGCATTAAGAAGAGGTCTTCACCCGGTAATAACCTTCATGATGCCTTTTATACTCTCGAATGCAATGGAATTTTGTACGTCCATGACTGATTTGCCTTGGAAAATAGCATCGTCAAGGACCGGGTCGCTCGGGATATCGCCGATATGATCGAGGTTTAAACCCCTAATACGCTGTATAACGAGCGGCATTTTTTCGGGCCGTACCATATTGGTGACGAGGAATTTCTTTCGAATGGTGTTATTAATATTTGCCGTAATGGACTCGATGCTTTTTGCGGTTTCGAAGGAAAGCGGATTTTCATTGACCACAACGAGCAAAGCGTCGATATTGTTCGTTGTACGCCGGCTGAGATGCTCAAGACCGGCTTCGTTGTCCATGACCACCCAGGTGTATGAAGGCGTTAAATCTTGTGAAAATTTACGGATTAGGCTGTTTAAATAGCAATAGCATCCCGGACCTTCACCGCGCCCCATGACGATAAAGTCGAAGCCGTCGGCTTCGGCGATTATCTGATGCAAACCTGCTTCCAAATAGGCGGCTTTAGACATGCCGGAGGGAAGTTTTTTAATTTCCCGAAGGATTTCTTCGCGTAAATCCCCAACCGATTTTTCGGGTTTTATTCCAAGAAGCGTTCCGAGGTTTGCATCAGGGTCGGCGTCCATGACGAGAATAGGGCCCGATTTTTTCTCCCGCAGGTGGCGCACGATCAGGCTGGTAATTGTTGTTTTACCGGTGCCGCCTTTTCCCGCAACTGCTATAGATGTAGCCATACAAAAAAATATAATATATCTCTTGACATTTAACCTGAAATTTATTATAATTTATAGCAGGTATAATAAACTGACTTGAAAGTCATAAATATGGATGCAAAAGAAAATAGAGAACAGATTATTCGGGACGCCAAGAGCAGTCTTATTATGGATGCCGCCCGCAAGGTGTTTGCGGAAAAGGGATTTCATGAAACTCGTCTTGACGATATTGCGGCGCAAGCAGGGTTTTCGAAAGCCGCGCTCTACAATTATTATAGCGACAAAGAATCGCTGTTTTTGAGCCTCGCAAACCGTGATTTTGAGCTTTTGTTTGAAGCGATAAAAAACAATCTGGATCCTAGCGCGAAATTTCTCGACAATCTTCAGCGAATACTCAATACGGTTTTTACATTTTTTGGGGAACATTTCGCGTTTTTGCTCGCTACCACGAATTTTCATCAACCCTGCAACGACGGCGCCGGAAAAATCGGGGAATACCACGAAAAATTATTCAGTCAGTTTAAAAAGAAATATTCGCAGGTATTCGAGGTTTTTACGGAAGTTTTGAAAGAAGGGAAGCGGCGCGGAGAAATAAGTTACGATCTTGATGAAAAAATAATTTCACAATATTTAGTGTCACTTCTTCGAGGGATTTTCATCGAATGGAAATCGCAGGGCCGAAAAGGCGAAAGCGATGTTGAAATCAAGCAAGTTATTTCATTTTTGACGAATGGTTTGAATATCAGAAGTTGACGTTGGCATGAAAATAGCTTTTATAATAAAGCCGCATTACTTTCAAAGGATTTTGGAATGAAATTAGGGATTAATACAATAACCGTGGGATGCTTGGTGGTTGGTTTATCGACCCAATCCTTTTCCCAGAAAATCGGGCTTGAACAGGTCATTCGGGAAGTGTGCGCGAACAGCGATTCGGTGAAGATGATGAAGGAAACGGTAAAAAAATCCGATTTGGTTGTCAAGGAAAATTGGTCGGCGGTTTACCCCACGCTTTCCGCCACGGGTGCAGTGGCCCTGAGCCATGGTTCGCTTTTTTCAAGCAGCGGAAGTTCAAGCTCTTCTTCGTCCAGCCACTCGGCCCCGGCGGAGGATGCCCTGGCAAAAAAGGAAGCCGCTCCATACGATCCCAATGCTCCTGTAACTTATGGGGCATTAAACGATTTGTTTGGAATTATTTCTCAGCCGATGACCACAACGGTTTACAATACCGGATTACAAATTTCTCAAACCCTGTATACATTCGGTAAGGTTGGGACGGCGTTGAAAGTCGCGAAGAACCTGAACGAATCGACTCGCCTCACCTATAAAAGAAATATGCAAGCCCTTCAGCTTGGAGCGCTTGATGCTTTTTACCGGGCCGAATTGGCGGAAAGGGCAGTGGCCATCGCCGAACATTCGCTGGCCCGAAAAAAGGAACTCTATGAATTTCTTGACAGAAATTTTCAAAGCGGTTCGGGCAGTAAGGCCCAGGTTTTATCGACGAAGGCCGACGTCCTTAACCAAAATGTGACCTTACTTATTGCAAAACGGGACGCTCGCACCGCCCGAATGCAATTAAACGTATTCATGGGTAGAACCCTGACCGATTCCATGGCCCTTGATACAACGGAAGTTCCTCAAAGCTTAAAAACGTTCGTTCTTCCGAAGGAAGACGATGCGATAACAAGCGCGATGCAAGATCGGGAAGACCTTAAATCCCTTAAATTTTTGGCGGAAGTCAACAAAGACGGGGCAAAAATTTATCGGGCAATGTATTTGCCGTCCATCGGCGCTCAAGGTTCCGCTGGATATTCGAAGGTGGTACCGAACGTAAGTTCGGATTTTATCCCTTCCGGCTGGCAAAAAAGCTGGACCATTGGCCTTGGCGCGCAGTGGACGCTCTTTGACGGTTTCGCAAGCAGCTCCAAGGCCGCTCAATATGAATCCGACGCACATAAATTGGAAATCGCCTGCAACGGCGTTTCAAAAATGATTGAAATAGACGTCAGGTCCGCACAAATCGAATGCATTGCGGCCGACAGCAACTTTATCGCCTCGCGAGAGATGTATAGTTCGGCCCTGGAAAGCTACGATCTTACGAACAGTAATTTCAAACAGGGAAGCGGTCAATTTTCCGATTTGCAGCTCTCCGACGAACTCTTGCAGCAATCCGAGTTAGGTTTGTTTAACGCGGGGTATCGCCAAATGCGAAGCCGCGCGGCCCTACTTATCGCAATGGGCAGGGAAATAATTTCACTTAATTAACGGGGGGAAACCATGGGAAAGAAATCGATTATAATTTATAGTTTATGCGCGCTGTTCGTCGTCGTGCTGGCGGTGTCGCTTTTGGCCGCCGCGGGCGGCGGGCAAAAAGAGAAAAAGCGCGCGGAAGATCTGGCCAAGCAAGCGGCCGACTCGGCTGTTGTCAAGGTCGTGGTGAGCGAAGTCAGAGAAACGCCTTTTGAGGACTGGGGAAGCTATTCGGCGGACCTGCGCGGCATTGAAGACGCCAACCTGGTCGCGCCCATGCAGGGCGGCAGGGTCAATTCGATAAAGCCCATAGGCGCCCATGTCAAGGCCGGAGAGGCTTTGTGCGACATCGAAGGCGATAAATACGGCGCGGCCCTTGAAGCTGCGAAAGCGCAGGTGGAGGTCACCAAGGGCGACTTCGAACGCGACAAGATAAACGTTGAGAAAGGGTCGCTTGGCCGCGCGGTTTTAGACGCGCGCAATTTAGCGTACCAGAACGCCAAAATGGCGCTCGCAACGGCGCAGCGCGCCTATGAAGATTGCCAATGCCAGGCGCCGTTCGACGGCGTTTTGGTAAGCCGCAGCATTGAAAAATACCAAACCGTAACACCCGGCGTGCCCACGGTCCGCTTGTCGCGCGTCGACCATCTTGAGGCGATTATTGCAATACCCGAAACGGAAGCATTCAGCTACGAAGACGGCATGAAAACCGAGTTTCGCCTGCTGCAACGCCCGGACAAGGCCTACGCGGGAAGGCTTTCCAGTCTCGACCGCGCCGTTGACACGAAATCGCGCACCGTGACCGCGAGGATAGACATTGCCAATACGGATGGGTCGCTCAAGCCGGGAATGGTCGGCCGGGCGAGCATTTTGCGCCGTTCGTATAAGAATGCGGTGGTGGTCCCGTCCACGGCGCTTGTCCGTTTGCAAAACGGAATATCGGCCATGGTCATTGAAAACGGCGTGGCCAAGCAGCGTATCCTGCACGTGGGCGCCGTGGGCGCCGACAGTACGCTTATTTCCGATGGTTTGCGCCCGGGCGACAAACTGGTCGTCACCGGGGCGTTTCAGATCACCGACGGGACGAGGGTCAGTTATTAGAAGCTTCAAGCCCCACTATGAACACGCTTAAGGAGACCGAACAATGACTAAATTTGCCTTGAAAAACCCCGTGTCCGTCATCGTATTGGCCGTGATACTGTTTATTACGGGACTCATGAGTTTTTCCGGCATGCGCCGTGAATCGTTCCCCGAAATCAAGATACCCTATATTTTCGTCACCACGGTCTATTCCGGGGCAAATCCGCCGGAAATTGAAAACCTCATTACCCAGAAAATCGAGGACAAGCTCGACGGCATCGACGGGGTTAAACAGATGACCAGTTCCAGCAACGAAAGCTATTCGAATATTTTCCTGGAATTCGATCCGTCGGTCAACGTCGAGGACGCTTTGCGCCGTGTCAAGGACAAGGTCGACCAGGCCAAGCCCGATTTGCCCACCGACGCCGAGGAGCCCATCACCCAGGAGCTCAATTTTTCCTCCATCCCCATCGTCAATATCGCGCTGTTCGCCGATTACGATTTGGAGCGGCTCGACGCCCTGGCCGATAATTTGAAGGAACGCATGGCAAAAATCCCCGGCGTTCTCGAAGCGAAGATCCAGGGCAAGCAGGACAAGGAAATAGCCATCGACGTGGACCCGGCGCTGCTTCGCCAGTATGGATTGACCCTGTCGGATATTTCCAAGGCGGTTTCGACGCAGCACACGAACATCCCCGGCGGGACCATGCTGACGTCCGGCTACCGGTTTTCCATTAAAGTGACCGGAGAGCTGACGGACCCCGACCAGTTCAACGATCTTATCGTGCGGTCAATAAGCGACAAGATGATCCGCATTCGCGACGTGGCCAAGGTCGCCTTTACCTATACCCGCGACCGGCAGTCCATTTCGCGCACCAACGGCAAGCCGTCCTTGACCTTGACGGTCGCGAAACGCACGGGCGAGGACATCGTGCGCATCGTGGACGACGTCAAAAAGATCATGGCCGAGGAGCAGCCCCATTGGCCGGCGGGAACGCACTACGAAGTGACCTTCGACATGTCGAAAAATATCCGGCAAATGGTCGACGAGCTCCAAAACCATTTACTCATGGGTATTTTGCTTGTCTTACTGGTCTTGAGTTTTTTCCTCGGGACCCGAAACTCCATGTTTATTTCCACGGCCATCCCTTTTTCAATGGCAATGGGTTTTATCGTGCTGAGCTACATGGGCGTTACGCTCAACATGGTCGTGCTCTTTTCGCTGGTCATGGCCCTGGGCATGCTGGTCGACGACGGCATCGTGGTGGTGGAGAACATTTATCGGCATTTGCAGATGGGAAAAGACCGGTTCCACGCGGCCCTCGACGGGACGAAAGAGGTCATGGTGCCGGTTTTTACGGCCACGCTCACTACGGTGGCGGCGTTCGCGCCGGTCTTATGGATGCCGGGCATCATGGGCGAGTTCATGAAGTATTTGCCGATCACCGTCGGGATAACCTTGTCGGGATCGCTTTTCGTGGCGTTCATTTTCAACCCCGTGTTCGCGTCGCTAACCATGACCGACCGGGACGCGAAAAAAATAGACGGCGAAAAATCACAAGGGTGGTTCGAACGGTTTAAGGAACTTTACAGAAGAACATTACGAAGCGTCCTCGACCATCCGTGGGTGTTGGCGTTTTTCTGCGTGCTGTTCGTCATTTCGGGGATCATCGCTTACGGAAAGTTCGGTCCTGGCGTGGTTTTCTTTCCCATCATCGAGCCCGACGTGGCGTCGGTACAGGTGGAAGGGCCCCTGTCGCAAGGCATCGACATCACCGACGCGACCTTGAAAATTCCCGAACAAGTCGCCCTGGCAATGCCGGAGAAGATCGCATCCATTAAAACCATCGGGGCAATCGTCGGCGCCGGGAAGTCATCGAGAATGTCGAGCAGCGAGGCCGAGAGCAATAAAGGCTATATCGATCTCAATTTTAAAGATTACGAGGAACGCGACGTATCGTCGTATAAAACCATGAAATGGCTGGAGGACACGCTGCCGCAACTTGTCCCGGGGGTTAAGCTTCAGGTCATCAAGCAGCAAAGCGGTCCGCCCACGGGAAAACCCATCGAGCTTGAAGTAAGCGGCGATGATTACGCGAAATTAAGCGTGCTCGCGGACACTATCAAGGCGCGTATCAAGCAGGTCCCCGGGCTTACCAACGTGAGTACGGATTACGATCCGGCCCGTCCGGAAATCCGCGTCAATGTCGACCGCGAACAGGCCAAACGGTTCGGATTTTCAACGCTCGACGTTGCTTCGGCCGTGCGGGGGGCCATTTACGGCAATGAAGCCGCCAAGTATCGCGTGGGCAAAGACGAGTATAAAATCATGATACGACTCGACCCGCAGTCGCGGGAAAATATAAACGGCCTCAATGAAATCGTGGTTTCAAAAGACGGCAAGGACGCCCCGCTGACAAGCGTCGCAACCATTACTCAGGGGGCAAATATCGCTTCTATCAAGCATGTCGACGGCAAGCGTACGATCCAGGTGACGGCCGAACTTGCCCCCGGTCAAAAGGACGAACGCAAACCCAAGGCGTTGGCCATGACGGCCATCAAAAACGTCACTCCGCCGCTCGGCTACACCGTTCGTCCGGGAAGCGGAAACCGGATGCAGGCCGAATCCCAGGCGTTTATCGTCAAGGCTTTTTTCATCGCCATGGGTCTGGTGTTTCTTACCATGGTCTTTCAATTCAACTCATTATTCCAACCGTTTTTGATCCTGTTCGGGATCCTGCTCTCGCTTGGCGGAGTGTTTTGGGGCCTGCTCATTACCAACAAAATAAGCGCTTTCGTCAATCTAATCACGGCAGGAAAAGCCGACTTGCGCGATGTGACGTTCGCCATTCTCATGAGCGGCGTGGGTATTATCGCGCTGGCGGGCGTGGTCGCGAAAAACGGGATCGTGCTCATCGATTTCATGAACAGGCTCAGGAAAAGCGGGCGGCCGCTTCGCGAGGCGGTCATTGAAGGAGGGGCCACGAGACTTCGCCCCGTGCTTTTGACGGCAATTACTGCCATGATCGGGCTGCTTCCCATTGCAACCGGCGTCGGACTTGATTTCCTCCATTTCGGCGTGGTCACCCGGTCCGAGACGACCCAATGGTGGGCGCCAATGGCATGGGCCATTTTTTGGGGACTATTGTTCAATACGCTTTTAGTTTTGGTAGTGACTCCTACTTTTTATTATGCGTGGGAAAATTGGCGGGCAAAAGCAAAGGCCAAGAAACATTCCGTTTCCCGGTAAAGTCTAAAAAATAAGACCGACCATAATTTTTTGTAGAGCACTCGAATAGGGCGCTCTATTATTTTATCTGAAACGAAAGGAAACGAGAATGAAAAAAGTTCTTCTTAAACGTGTTTTAGTTTTGGCAATGCTTGCGCTTTCTTTGACGGCGGATTGCGTCTATACCATACCGCCCCCTCCGCCGCCCATGGTTGTCGCCGTGCCTCCTTCCCCATATCCGGGGGCTGTTTGGGTTGAGGGCCATTGGCGTTGGGGACGGTGGCGTCATCGCTACGTTTGGGTGCCTGGACATTGGCAAGTACGGCGTCATAATGTTTGGGTGATCGTCAGATAATTTTAACCTGCCTTCGATACCTGGGTCTTAAGGATTTTCTTGAGACCCAGCATTTCAATCATTTGATTGTCTGCATCGACGCCCTCGCCTTTGGTGGTCAAATACCCGCCCGAAACATACCCGTTTGCGCCAGCGAAGAAAATAAGCGGCTGCAATTTTCCTAAATGAAATTCCCTCCCGCCGCACACTTTAATGGTTTTATCGGGCAGCGCCAGGCGAAACATTGAAACGATTGTTAAAAATTCCAAGGGCGTCTCTTTTGGCGGTTGCGCACGAGTACCGGCAATCGGGTTAAAAAAGTTTATCGGTACGGTATCCACATTCAGGGCCATAAGCTCAAGGCAGAGCGATTTTCTGTCTTGCCATGATTCTCCAATCCCGAAAATCCCGCCGCAGCAAACGCCGATGCCGGCTTTTTTTGCGCGTTTAACGGTCGCGATCCGCTCATCAAACGTATGGGTCGTGCAAACATTCTTAAAAAATTCCCTGCTTGTTTCAAGATTATGGTTATAGCATTCGACTCCGGCGTTTTTAAGCAAGCCGAATTCTTCATCCGATAAAATTCCCAGCGACGCGTGCGCGGCGGCGCCCACGGTTTTAAGGGCCCCGGCAACCGCGCTTATTTGCGATGTTGAAAGTTTCCGTCCGCTGGAAACGACGCAAAAGTCAAGGCCAAGTTCCCGGGCCTTTTTAAATTGTTCGATGATGGCCGCCGGCTTTGCGAGGTCGCTTACGGCGATATCGGCCTTGTTGTGCGACGATTGACCGCAAAAGGAGCAGTCTTCACCGCAACCGCCGGATTTGATATTCATAAGCGAGCACGGCTCAACGTTATTTCTGAAAAAATTACGGCGGACCTGGTCGGCGCAGGCGAATAAAATCGAAAGCGATTCCTCCGGCCAGGATATAATTACGTCAAGATCCCCGGAGGAAATGTTTTTGCGGATGGATTTTTCGTAGAGAGTTTCGGCGATAGAAAATAATGACATTTAAAATATCCTTACACGTTTTGACGTATGGTCCCCATTGAAGCGTCATCAAGAAAGAATGCATGGCCGCCCGGTAAAATAGTTTTTGCGGCGCCTATTTCGCGCGCAAACAATTCGCCGGCAAGGTAGGGGACAATGGCGTCTTGTTTTCCATGAAATATGTGGGTAGGGCATAAAGATTTTTGCAGAGGTAAAAGAGAAATATTTTCCAGAAATTGCAATCCCCAATCCAATTCTTGAACGGAATAATTTTCGGCTTTTGGATTATATTCATGCAAACCGCATTGCAGTTGAAAATTTTTAAGGACCGATGTTTTATTACGCGCGAGTTGCCGACGCATGACCTTTACAACGCTTCGGTCTTGGCCGTGAATAAAGCCCTCACGTTTGCAAAAAGAAGGGGAAGCGGAAAGTAAAAACATCTTTTTTGGCTTAACGATTCCGGAAAGCGCATAAGCGAAAAACGCTCCGGTCGACCATCCGGCGATACATATCGGATGGTTGGGAAGCATAGGGTTGAGTTTGTTGAAAAGTATCGCGTTCCAATTCTCGGCCTGCTTTTCTTCGATGAAAATATCGCCGAACAATTCATTAACGTCAAGGTAGATTGCATGTGCGCCGAAAATCGGGGACAAAATATCCGGTGGAAGAGACCAGCCGCCGAAGACAAGCCACTTATTTGCCATTTTTGATGGTTCTTAAAATTTCGATCATGGATTCCAGCATTTCGTCCGTTAAATCCACATGGAGCGAAAAACGCAGCCGCGCCGAATGGGCGGGGACGGTTGGCGGCCGGATTGCCGGAACTTTAATCCCGTTTTTCAGGAACAATTCCGAAGCCGACAGCGCCGCTTTTTCTTCGCCGAAAATACACGGCACGATGTGCGTGGTCGCATTCAGCGTTGAAAATCCTAGTTCGCGTACGGCGTTATTAAATCCAAACGATTTTTCGAGGAGCTTCTTTCCCATTTCCGGGTGCTTTCTGATAGAGCGGACCGCGGCAAGGTCATGGGACAAAACGCCATGAGGAAGGCCGGTTGAATAGATGAGACTCCGGCTTGTGTTGACAAAATAATCACGCATGAGTTGCCCTCCCGCAAAATACCCGCCGAATCCGGCGACTGCTTTTGAAAGCGTTCCCATACGGATGTCAACGTGATCTTCAAGGCCCAGCTCTTCAACTAAACCGCTTCCCGTTTTCCCAAAAATACCGATTGCGTGCGCCTCGTCGACCATGACCATGCAATGGTATTTCCCCGCGAGTTCGCAGATTTCGGCAAGGGGCGCTCGGTCGCCGTCCATGCTGAATACGGTATCGGTTATAATGATTTTGTCTTTTTGTATCGAGGCCTTGAGTCGCTTTTCAAGGTCCGTCATGTCGCAATGTAAATAGCGGTTTATTTTGCTTCCGGCCAATTTAATGCCGTCGATGATTGAAGCATGATTGAGCTTGTCCGAAAATATTTCGGTGTCGCGGTTGCACAAAGAGCCGATGATTCCGAGATTAGCGGCATAACCGGAATTAAAGACCAAGGCTGATTCGGTATTTTCCCACGAAGCGATTTCCGATTCCAGCTCGTCATAGAGGAGGGAATTGGAACTGATTATTCGGGATGCCAGGTTCCCGTAAAGTCGGTTGTCCAGGAGGTTTCGTGCCGCATCCGCAACTTCGACATTCGTGTGTAATGAAAGATAACTATTTGTTGAAACGTCGATGAGACGGCCGTAAAAAGGGTTAGCGGTTTTTCGAAACAAATTGCTTTGTTTTTTATCTGAAAGCGATTGTACTATTCTATCGTAAATAGGGGAAAGGTTCATGCAGTATAATTTAATAAATGCCTATTCCAAGGCGCGACATTGCCAATAGATTTTCGATTATAGCTATTTTACCCTGATTTTCAATTTCCAACGCCCATTGGCATAAACTTTGCTTCACTTAAACTACGAGCGGTTAAGGAAATCACTTTTTAATTCCTTTAACGAGAGGTTTTTATGCGTTTTCCTCAATTAGACAAGTATCGCGATCAAGGATTGTTTGTCCTCCGAATCGGGTTGGGAATAATGTTTATCTATCATGGAACGCCAAAGCTTTTTGGAGGGCCGCATTTTTGGATGGAATTAGGCAAGGCCATGGGATCTTTAGGCATACACTTTCTGCCCGTATATTGGGGCTTTATGGCGGCATTCGCCGAATTTGCGGGAGGAATATTTTTGATCGCCGGAATGCTCTTTCGACCCGCATGTTTGTTTTTGTTGATTGATATGATTGTTGCTACTTCCATGCATTTTGGAATGAAACAAGGTCTAGGAATTGCGTCTCATGCCATAGAGGATGGAATAGTGTTTTTAAGTTTAATTCTTATCGGTCCCGGCAAATTAAGCATTGATTATTTGGTCCGGCGTCAATTTTTCAAAACATAGAGGGCTTTTCGGTATAGGCAATGCGCTCAATGGATTGTTTTGCAATTTGAAACATCCAATCGATTTCGTCGTTGGTAATAATATAGGCCGGAATAAAATAAAGAACGTCGCCGAGGGGCCGGATGAGCAGGCCGCAATTCATCGCTTCTTGGGCTATTAAAAAGGGAAGACGTTTTTCCGGCCTGAGTTTTTCTTTTGTTTTTTTATTGTTAACCAGTTCAATTGCTCCAACCATGCCGATAAACCGCACGTCGCCCACGCAATCGAGTTCGCCGAATGTTTGCAAGCCTCTTTGAAAATATTCGATTTTAAACGCCAAAGACCCGGAAATGTTTTCTTCTTTTAATATGTTCAATGTTTCGCATGCGGCCGCCGCGGCCAAGGCATTTCCCGTGAATGTGTGCCCATGCTGGAATTCCCTGCCCGATGCAAAGTCTCCGCAAAATTCTTCATAAATTTCATCGGTCGTCAGCGTCGCGGCCATCGGCAAATATCCTCCTGTCAATCCTTTTGACACGCACATGATGTCGGGGGCAACGTTTGCATGCTCGCATGCAAAGAGTTTGCCGGTCCTGCCGAAGCCCATTGCCACTTCGTCGTCGATTAGTAGGACGTTAAAATGTTTGCAAAGTTCAGCGATTCGCGCGAGGACTTTTGCCGGATATATTCGCATGCCCACCGCGCCTTGCACCATGGGCTCGACAATGCAGCCGGCCACCGATCCGGCCCGTTGGGAAAAAACGGCCTCCAGCGAGTCCATGCACTGCGCGCCACAAGTTTCTTTTTCCTCGCCGCACGGACATCGATAGCAATACGGTGAATTGACAAAGTGCTGTTTTTTAAAACGGTCGTGAAACAGCGCATGATACGACGGTATCGACCCGACGGACATCGCGCCCAGCGTATCGCCGTGATAGCCGCCGCCAAGCGCCACGAATTCGGTCTTGTTTTCCCCTTTATTCGCCCAGTATTGCAGGGCCATTTTTAGCGCCACTTCAACGGCCGTGGAGCCGTTATCGGAATAGAAAATCCGCCCGAGTCCCGGTGGCGCCATTTCGGCCAGGAGCCCGGAGAGCCTGAGCGTAGGCTCCGCGATGAACCCGGCCATGAGCACATGTTCCAATTTTTTAAGTTGGTCGGCAACAGCCTTTGAAATGCGCGGATGATTGTGGCCTAAAACGCTTACCCACCACGAACCGATGGCGTCGAGGTAGCGCTTTCCCGAAACGTCGAAAACGTACATCCCCCTCCCGCGCTCGATGACCGGAGGGGGAAATCGTCGAAGGTCCTCCGAGCAAGTAAAGGGGAACCAAATATGGTCAATGGCGCCGGGATGTAAGTCCATCGCAGAATTTCTCCACGCCAATGCGGGCGCTCGAATTAAAAGGGAGTTCCAAAAACGGAAGCGGCGCCGTCGCGTTCTTGACGGTTTCAACATTGTCCTTATAGATGAAATCTTCGGGAATATTCAGGCAATTGTTCATGACGACCCCCGCGAGAGCGACGCCTTTTTCCCGGAGCGCATTAATCGACAAAAACGTATGGTTGATCGTGCCGAGTTTCGGGGTCGTCACGAGCACTACCGGAAACCCCAGACGCCCCATTAAATCGACCATGGTCGTCGATGCGTTCAGCGGAGCGAGCACCCCTCCGGCGCCTTCGACAAGGACCCACCCGGTTTGGCCGTTCTCGCCGGCCACCCATTGTATGCAGTGGGCGATATGATCGAGGGAAAGTTCTTTGCCCGCTAACCTTGCCGCGAGATGCGGCGAGCATGCCGGCTCGAACCGGTAGGGGACATGCGAATGATAGGACCCGGTATAATAAATAGGCCCTTGGAGCATATACTCGAAATCGGGGGCCTGCAAATCGCCCTGTTGATTACGCGTGCACCCGGTTTGCACGGGCTTGACGTAGGTAACCTTGACGGTTTTCGACAAAGCCTCGGCCAGAATCCGGCAGGTGTAGGTTTTCCCGACGTCGGTATCGGTCCCGGTGATAAAAAAACCTTTAAGTTCGGCCGAGTTCATGGGAGCCGTTCTTTTAAAGCGACGCACAGCGCGATTGAATACGAAACCGGTACGCCGAGCAGGGTCTTGAAACGCTCTTCGTAGGCTTCACAAAATAAAAAAAGCTCTTTTCGAGAAAGCCGCGGGCCCGTTACCGCACTCGCGCCAAGGGAACTTAAATTTTTTAAAACGTCCCAGGCGCTGCAAAAATAGACTTTTTTTTCATAGGTTTCTAGCCTAACGGTTTTAAAACCGCTGTTTTCGAGCATGGACAAAATCCCCGTTTTGCTCTGAAGACCGATGGGTACGGGAAGCCCTTTTTCCGTTCTCAGCGTAAAGAACTCGTTAAACGTCCCTTCGCAAAACGCGGAAAAATAAAGTTTACCGCCAAGAGCCAGCGCGCCGTTTATCGCGAAGAGCGATTGCGCGGGACTAGGCAGCCATTGGATGACCGACGACATAAATGCCAGTGAAAACGCTTCGGTTTTAAACGGCAATCGGTCTATGTCGGCTTGGACCGGCATAACGGCCGGTCCGCCAGAGCGGGATTGCAGTAGTTGGAGCGGCCCGCCGGCAAGGTCAAGGCATACGATGGGGACTTTTTTCCAGGGCGGGGCGCAAAGGAGCCGTTCAAGCGTTCCCGTGCCGCCGCCCAAATCGATCCATGGCCCCCGTAGGTTTTTCCGGGGAAGTTTTGAAAACAATTTCAGCAGTATTTCACGCTGTATCGAGGCATTGTTGTCGTAGGTCAAAGCCCCCTTTGAAAAGGCCGAAGCGATATGTTTACGGGAAGGAACAATCGTCGTCATGGTGGTAATAAAATAACTTACCGGCCGCGGCGCGGCCTCGAAGAATTATATTTTCAGGTGAGTATGAATAAAGAAACATTGTGTATTCTGGGCTGCGGCGGCTTCATCGGATCGCATCTTCTCGACCGGGTTTTGGCCTCAAAAGCCTATCGTGTCGTGGGCATGGACCTTTCATCAAAAAAAATATCACGGCATTTGTCCGACAAAAATCTAACGTTCGTCCAAGCCGATATTTATCGCGGCAAGAAGCTCAAGGAATGCATTGAAAAAAGCGACACGGTCATCTCCCTTGCCGCCCTCTGCAACCCTTCGCTTTACAATACGACGCCGATCAGGGTCATTGAAAACAATTTTACGCAGCCCTTGGAAGTGGTTGCTTTGTGCGCCGCCCTGAAAAAGCGGCTCATCCACTTTTCCACCTGCGAGGTTTACGGCAGGACCACCTCAAGCTACGATAAAAAAGACAAAAAACAACCCATCGAAATATTTAACGAAGACCGATCGCCATTTGTGCTCGGGCCGGTCAGCGCCCAGCGGTGGACCTATGCATGCGCGAAACAGCTTCATGAGCGCCTGATCTATGCCTATGGGTTCGAAAACGACCTCGCGTTTACCATTGTGCGGCCGTTTAATTTCATCGGTCCGCGCATGGATTTTATTCCGGGCGTCGACGGCGAGGGACTTCCGCGCGTCATCGCGTGTTTCATGGAAGCGCTTTTATTCGGTCAACCGCTCAAACTCGTTGACGGAGGTAAAAACAGGCGGTGCTTTACCTATATAGACGACGCAATCAACGCGATCATGGCCATTATCCAAAAGCCAGGAAAAACGCGCGGACAAATTTTCAACGTGGGTAGTCCTGGTAATGAATGTTCCATCAGTGAGCTTGCTCTTCGCATGAAGGATATTTATCGTATGATAACCGGCAAAAGCGCCAAGGATTGCGGAAAAATAATCAATGTTTCTTCCGAGTCGTTTTACGGCAAAGGCTATGACGACTCCAACCGGCGCGTTCCCGATATAGCGAAAGCTAAAAAACTTTTAGGGTGGTCGCCTAGGGTCGGCCTGGATGAAGCCCTTACCAAGACCATAACGGCTTACTTGCTGGAATACGGAAATGAGCCGGGGAAAAAAGGCGGCCGCGCATGGAAATAAAGGTTTCCGTGGTCATGCCTGCCTATAATGCCCAGGCGCACCTGGAAGCCGTTTTTAAACGAATACCCGATGTGATTTGGAACAATGTAGCGGGCTTCATTGTCGTCAACGACGGGTCTACCGACAATACCGGGGCCCTCATCGATACGTTGGCACGGTCCAATTCAAAAATCATGCCGGTCCATTTTGAAAAAAATCGGGGCTATGGCGCGGCCATGAAGGCAGGGCTCTTGGAATGTAAAAATGGTCCATGCGACGCGGCCGTTTGTCTTCATGCCGACGGTCAATATCCCCCGGAAATTATTCCCGAGGCCCTTGAAACCATGCGCGCAAAAAAACTTGACATTATGCAAGGCTCCAGGATCGCTTCGGGCGCCGCCTTAAAGGGAGGAATGCCGATCTATAAATTTTTGGCGAACCGTGCATTGACATATTTTGAAAATATGGCATACGGCCTATCAATGAGCGATTATCATAGCGGTTTTCTTTTTTATGGAAAAAAAGCGTTGGCTGAACTGCCCTTTGATTTATTTAGCGATAGTTTTGACTTCGACCTCGAAGTCATTGCATGCGGCCGGGCGCGGGGGCTTTCCATCGGCGAAATACCCATTCCAACGCATTATGGCGATGAAATATCGCACGTTAAACCCATTCCCTATGGTTTTCGCGCGCTTAAGGTGATGGGAAAATACCTTTTCGGAGGCTATAAACCGACATGATATTGGTGACCGGCGGCAGTGGCGCAATGGGCAGCGTTTTAGTGCATGAGCTTCATAACCGGGGTGAACTGGTCCGCGTTTGCGTTATGCCGGGGGACCCTTTTGTTTCAAGGATTGCCGATGCGGTGACCGATATTTGTTATGCCGATATTACAAAAAAAGTGAGCTTGGCGGGGATCTGTAAAGGCGTTAAAACCGTGTATCATTTGGCCGCGATCATCGTAAGCCGGGATGACGGCGAATTCGACCGTGTCAACGCGGAAGGCACGCGTAATATCGTGGAAGAGGCGCATTGGGCCGGCGTCAAGCATTTTATTTACGTTTCATCGGCTTCGGTAACCTATCCGGCCCCAACGCCGTATTCATTGTCAAAAAGTAAAGCCGAGGAAATCGTAAAATTCTCCGGCCTTAACTTTACCATCGTTCGTCCGACGCTCGTGTATGGCGAACGGGGCGGGCTTGAATTCGACATGTACCTCGAGTATTTGCAAAAGTATCCTTTCGTTCCGTTCATAGGCTTAGGCAAGGCGCTTAAGCGGCCGGTCTATGTGGGCGACGTTATTTCAGGGCTCGTCGCCCTTAACGATAAAAAGAAAACCTACAAAAAGACCTATAATTTAAGCGGCGCGGAGGCCATTTCGATCCGTCAATTCAGCGTTCTTTGCCTGAAGCTACTGGGGAAGGGCAAAAAGCCGATTGTTTCGCTTCCCGTGGGTTTATGCATGCTTATCGCCAAAATAATGGCGCGCTTCATGAAAAACCCGCCGCTCAAATGGCAAGTGATAGCCGGAATAACCCAAGACGCCAATCTTGATCCCGGGCAGGCAATGGAAGATTTAGGGTATCTCCCCGCCAAGGTCACCGAGCGACTTCCGAAATGCTTTCCGCGTTTAAAAAACTAACGGAAAGTCGGCCATGAAAATCCCCCCTTACATTAATTTTTTAATTACGGGGATTTTATTGTTTTGTTTTTCGGCCTGTACGAACAATCATGTAAACGGCCGAAAAACTTTAAGCTTCTATTTAGCGGATTCTCTCTCGCTTAAAGAAGCGTGCATCCGCATTTCTTCAGACCTATGCTTTGGCACTCAGGGCGCCCCTCGTGCGGAAAATCAAGGGGCCTTTTATGCGGCCGTCGATAAAACCTGCGATTCTCTTTTCAAGGCATTAGGCCCCGATGCGCGTGGACCTCAAGGGGCATATGCGATAATCCGGCAAGTATATGATCGATGGAGAATCGGATTCGATGCTCGCGATACTCTCGTTGAAACGCTGCTCCCGGAACAGGTTTATATGAAAAAGAAAGGCGCCTGTTTAGGAGTTTCGCTTATTGTCCTTTTACTTGCCGAAAAACTCGAGTGCCCGATCCATGGCGTTCTGCTGCCGGGGCATTTTTATTGCCGATTTGACAACGGGACCGACCGATTTAACATTGAACCGAATAAATCCGGCTTTAATCATCCGGACGATTATTATAGGGAAAAGTATTTATCGGAGAAAAAACCATGGTACGATTTGAAGAACTTGCTTGCAAAAGAAACTGTGGGCGTTCTTTGCTTCAACGCCGGGAATTTGTTTTTAAGGCGCAAAGATTTCAGTCGGGCAAGGGCGTATTTTATTGAAAGCGTTCGACGTCTCCCGACATTTATCGAGGCAAAAGGCAACTTAGCGCTTACTTTCGCGCAAAGCGGGGACCTTGAAAAATCAAAAATGCTATTTGATACTCTTTTCAACGAAGTCCCCGATTTAAACGGACTTGCCGGAAATTACGGCGCCGTGCTCATAACTTCCAAAGACTTCAAAAAAGCCAAGGAGGTTTTTACAAAAGGGCTTTTTTATTTTCCCAATGATTCCTCCCTTCTGGCGGACCTGGCGAAAGCCAATCCATGAAACCCCAAAGCTCTTTAGTAATCTCTTGGGGTGTTGCCTTACTAATAGTCGGCTGCGCCGGTCTGTCGGCTTTTTTTTCCTATTTTCCGCTGACCGACGGCGATATTTTTTGGCATTTGGCCGCGGGCAGGGAAATGATTGCTCATAAGCATTTCCTTCGCGTCGACCCGTTTTCCTTTACACTTCAATCGCCCCCATGGACCGACCTGCATTGGCTTTTTCAATTAATTGTTTATGGCTTGTATACGCTTGGCGGTTATACGGCGCTTCTTGGCTTTAAATTAATTGTCATCGCGTTGTCCGTTTTTCTTCTGTGTAAAACTTTTCCCTCCAAGAAATATGCCATCATCGCCGGAGTTTGCTCTGCGCTGCTTTTTTATGAAATCAGATATTTGATTGATGTGCGTCCGATACTCATCACGATCCCCTGCATGGCATTATACGTTTATCTGTTTGAACATGCGCGGTGGACCGGTAAAAAGAAAATGCTTTGGTTGTGCGTACCTTTACAAATACTATGGACGAATTCGCAGGGCCTGTATATGATAGGTCTTTTCATCATCGGCGCGTATTGGTTTGAGGGAATTACCGCGAAAGCGCGGGCAAAACCGATTTTCCTTGGTCTCGTTTTTCTCGCGTGTGTTTTGTCGTGCATTGTAAATCCTTATGGGTTTACCGGGTTGCTGCTTCCCTTTAAGCTCCTTGGCAGAATAAACCCAAGCGTAGGCAATATTTATTCAATGAACATTTCGGAAAACGTTCCTTTGTTTTCCTTGGCCGGTCATGAATCGATCTATCGCGTGGTCGTGCTTTGCAGCGCAGCGCTTGCCGGGGCGCTCATCGCGTTTAACGGAAAGAAAGCGCGCATGGCCCATGTAATTTTATTTATCGGTTTCTTATCGCTTGCCGTGAGCGCGTTAAGAAATGTCGTTTTGTTCGTGATTATCATTATTCCACTTATCGGCTATAATGCAACCTACGGAAAAATCGCCGAGCGTGCCGCTAACCTTGGGAAAAAAAACAAACTTTGGGCGTACACGGGGTTGGCCATTGTCATTGGAGCGGTCTTAGTCGATGAGGTTTTCAGTCAAGCGAGAATGCTTTCCATTTTCCCTTTGCACCGGAGCATTTCCCCCTTTTGTTTTCCCGAAAAGATCGTCGAGAAACTTAAACGAAATCCGGTCCCGGGAGAAATGTTCAATGACATGCGCTACGGCGGATATTTGATTTGGAGGTTCTATCCGGACAAAAAAGTTTTTATCGATACGCGGCTTATTGTCCGTTCGCCGCTATTTTTTGCCGAATATCTGAAATCGTGCGACGACCCCGCGCTGTTTCCAGTGATCGCCCAAAAATTCAATATTACGCAGGCCATCCTTCCGTCGGCGATTTTCCCACTCTCTTTAAAAGTAATCAAATGGCTTTACCGATCAAAAGACTGGCATTTGCAGTATACCGACGGGTCGTCCGTACTCTTCGTAAAAAATGAAGTTTCAAAAAGTCCGGGCGTTGATTTATCGGACACGAATTCCTTACGGTCGGTTATTGAAGACATAAACCGGGAGTGGGAGCATTCGGCGTTTGTCCGCCGGGAGGCGGTCGTGCATTTTATCGATCTTGTAAAGACGCTCGACTTGTCGAAGTCGGCCGAGTATGTTCGAAATCAAACGCGCATAAAGGAATTATAGCGGACGGCTTTATGTATTTTATCGGTATTGATTTAATACCATCACCAAAAATAAAAGGAGCTGCACAATGGCGCAATCGTTTGATGATGTAAGCGTGGATTGTAAGGCGAATGTTTACTTTGACGGAAAAGTAGTGAGTCATACGGTACGGTTTAAAGACGGAAAGAAAAAGACGCTGGGACTCATTTATCCAGGGACCTATACGTTTAATACCGGCGCTCCCGAGCGCATGGAAATTATCGCGGGTTCCTGTAAAGCCAAATTAGCGGGCCAAACGCAGTGGACGCCCCATGGGGCGGCTACGGCCTTTGACGTCCCCGGGAATTCCTCCTTTGACATAACGGTCGACTCGGGGATTGCGGAATATATTTGCTCATATGAATGAAAAAAAGAACGATTCTTTAAAAGAAAAGAAATTATCAGGCCCTCTTTTGTCGCTGTGGGAAACCGGACTGTTTCCGGTTTCCCCCATTGCAACCAGGCCGCCCGTTGCCTACCGCGATCTCTTGGATGCGGGTGATTACGAAAAGCTGGAAACGCTTCTCATGGAGCGTTTGGAGACGTCTCCCGCGGATATTGATTTTTATCTTCCCGCGTATCGCGCTTTTGTAAAGAAGCAACAACCCGAAAGAGCGTTGGCGATCCTTCAACTCCAGGTGGACTGTTTAAAAGAACAGGGAAACATCACGGCCGAAATTTCCCTTTTACGATGTATCATGGAGTTTTGGCCGGAATGCAGGGTGGCCCGGGATGCGCTGTTGTCCTATCTGCGGGTGTTGTATACGAAAAGTCCCCATTTCGACCAACATGTCAAACAGCTTAAGGCGCTTGAAACGGGGGCCGATCTTTCCACGCTCCGTACCCTGGAATCCTGGCTCAGATACGATACCGGGCAAGCGGTATACATGACGCAAAAAGGCGTTGGCCGCATTATCGAAGTTAATTTCACGCTCGGAGTGGTCCGCGCGCAGTTTGAAGGCAAAGAACAGTTGTCCCTTAAAATCGACGAGTCGCAAAGGCTCTTGCAATCGCTGCCGCAAGACCATTTCCTTTCCCGCAAGCTCGATGATCCGGATTCCCTTAAGGCAATTGCCTTGGCCGATCCCGGAGAACTCTTGCGGCTTTTATTTACCAGCATGAAGCGGCCCATTGCGCTGACGGAATTGCGCGAAATGCTCGGCGGCGTCGTGGCGGATTCCGCGTGGAGCGCATGGTGGAACAAGGCAAAAAAGGACAATCGCCTGATTATCGGCAGCACGGCGAAAGCGCCGCTGACCTGGAACGAGTCCGCCGCCCATGCCGCGGACGCGATCGAAGGCCGATTTTCCTCGGCCACCCCTTACGAAAAACTCGACATGCTCGAGCACTATTCGGCGCGCTCGGGCGACCTCGCGACCACCATGGCGCAAAGCGTGGCCGCCGACGCCCGGGCCGCGCTCGAAACCGACCCCGCTCTTGCCCTTGAAATAATATTGACCTTAGATAAAATGTCGGCGCCGCCGGAACCAATTGCCGGACTTTCCGCCGATGAGCTATTGAGGCGAACGGATGCGGTCATGATAGTTTCAGGGGTGAAGAACCGGCTTTTGCGTAGAAAGGCCGTTCAGCGAATCGGCGAACTACGCGACGATTGGCCCGGACTTTTCTCTTCGCTCGTGCAATCCGAAACCGACACCCAGACCATTGCGCTCATCTATGCCATGCTCAAGGAAAAAGCGGGCGATGAAATTTTCGAACATGTCGTCGCGTGCGCGTTTTCCGACCCTTCCGGCGCGCCGCGGTTTTATTTGTGGCTCTGCGAAGAAATGCCGAAGCGTAAGGAACTTACCAAATTCGCCGACCTGCCGTTTTTTCAGACCTTGCTGCGAAACCTTGACAATAAGCTGTTTAAGGGCCTCCATGCGCAGCTTCGCAAGCTTTTTGATCTCGGCGAAGCGGCCGATTATGCGATCGCAAGCTTGGATAACGATGAATGCGGACGCTTGCTTGAATCCCTGAATCGCGACGGGGCCCTGGAGGATTACCGAAAAGAGCGGATCCGCCAGGAAATATTTCAGCGGTACCCTCAGCTCCACGAAAAAAAGGAACATGTTTTTTACGTGACTCCGGAGGCGCTCGAAAAAAAGAGGGTGGAGTTCGAACAGCTTATCAAGGTCGATCTTCCGCGCAATAGCCTTGAAATCCAGCGCACGCGCGAGTACGGTGATTTGCGGGAAAATTTCGAATACCATGCGGCCCGCGCCCGCCAGGAAATGCTCTCCTCGCGCGCCAAGACCTTGCATGACCAGCTCGGGTTTTCGCGCGCCATTGATTTTGAAACCGTCGATGCGTCAAAAATCTCCATTGGAACCAAAGTTACGCTTAAAGGCATTGACAATAAAGAAGAACTCCTGGAACTCAGCGTTTTAGGCCCGTGGGATTCCGATCCCGCCAAAAATATTCTCTCCTACACTTCGGCAGCCGGTGTGGCGCTTCTCAACGCTTTGCTTGGCACGGAGGTTGTTTATGGGGAGAAAAAATACGTGGTTGAGAAGATTGAGGTGTGGAAAAAGGAATAATAGAAATCCATTTAAATCTCCATTGATTTTTAATCATACTTTAAGCATAATAGAAGTATGAAAACAATTATCTCAATTCCCCTGTATTTTATTTTCATTGCAGCACGATTTTTGCAATCTGTAAATGCACAAGAACCTTGTATTTTAAATTTGGGATCCTTGAAGACGGACTCATGCTTTGCCGGCGACACAATAAAAGCAATCAGCATAAGATCGGACTGTGTTCCGTGCAATCAGAATAATTTTTGCTATACATTAAAGGGGCCCGGCGTAGCGCCGAATTTTGCTCCGAAAATTCTTACCGGACAGGGCTGTTTCCCCGTTGTTTTGGATGACTCACTTCATGAAATTCCCTCATCATTATGTACGCATGGTGTTGACACAATTAAACTAATTTTATATCATGCTTCGATATCTTTAGATTCATTATTTTATTCTTTAAAACTATTTCGCGGCACAACTGATTTGAACCCAATTTCTATTGATATACCGCTATTTGCATCCTCTCTTCATTCGCTTAAAATAGAATCGCCGTCGGGCAATCCTTTAAAGGACACAATTTTCGTTAATTATCTTGGTGGCGGTGTTGTTTTTGACGCCTGTGGTTTTGATTCTTTTGGCAACGCAAAAGGCAAAACTAATGCCAAATGGAAGGGAACAGGAACAATTATCGTCGATTCAACAGTGCGAAGTTCGTGCTATTTGGAAAATGATTCAATAATGGTAAAATCCGGGTATGTTAAAGTATATTCTCCTCAAAATTCTTCAATACGCGATAGCGTTTATGTTGTTCTACAAGGGACCACGCGAACTATTAATAACCAAAGTGTTTTAAAGTCATTAACTCAAAATCTCAAGACGCGGTATCAGGATTTGCTGGGGAGACGAATTTTTTTAAGCAATCAATCAGGATTCATTGTTTCTGAAAAGAAAAAGCGGTTAATTTTCTTTGGAGAAAAATAGCAACCGCTTGAAGCCGAAAAAGAAATTACGAAAAAGAAACTTTCTTCCAAGAACGACGCCGATTTTTTCCAAAGTTTTGGAGCCTACATTCATGCACCGCAGGCTTAAATATACTAAAAAATAGGGATATTTACACTAGTCCGCCACCCTTAAAACTATACCGATTGACTTTATTGTGTGGAATGGTATAGTTTATATGTATAAATAACAGGAAATGGAGGGTGACACTATGGATCTAAAAATTTTATCGGCAAATATGCGGCGAATCAGAAATGCCACTTCAATGAGCCAGAAGGCTCTTGCTGTTGCCAGCGGCATTTCTTTGCCGTCCATAAAGAACATTGAATCCGGGAAAAATGAACCAAGGCTAAACTCTTTGCAGGCAATTGCGGGTGCGCTCAAGGTAAATCTTCAGGATCTATTTATGAATGTCAGGATTCTGCAAACTGTCAGGTTTCGTTCTCGTAAGCAGATGCAAAACAGAGAAAATATTCTGGCAGATATCGGACATAGACTTGATGATTTTAATTATCTAGAAGAAACTCTGAATGATAAAATCCCTTTTAAACTGAGGGAAGCCAGAAAAAAGTGCTCATCAAAAGAAGTTGAAAAAGCGGCGCAAATCTGCCGTCAATGCCTTGGTTTAAAGGACGGTGAGCCGATTCGCGATATCTGCGGACTTTTTGAGCATGCCGGTATTAAAATGTTTTCTTTAAAAAATGCATCGGATGGGTTTTATGGGTTGTCGGTCGGAGAAGAAGATGGGGGGCCGGCAATCGTTGTAAATACCTGGGACAGAATTTCCGTTGAACGGCAGATTTTCAGTGCAGCCCATGAATTAGGTCATCTCATGCTTCATAAAGATGCTTATGATGTCAATAATGTCGACGAAAACAAAGCCGAGGAGCAACAGGCGGACCTTTTTGCGGGACATTTTATAATGCCCGACAACGGCTTTTTGAAAGAATGGGATGAAGCATCGGGATTGCATCCGGTCGACCGAGTATTTAAAGTAAAGCATATCTTTCATGTCAGCTACAAGGTTGTTCTTAATCGTCTTCTGGAAAAAGGAAAAGTGGATAAATATGTATGGCCGAAATTCAACCTGTCCTATAACAAACGTTACGGGCGTAAATTGCTGTATAAAGTGGAACCGATGGGAATTGAAAGTGCTGAACCATTCGGGCTGGATAAATTTGTTTTTTACGAAGACCGATTCAGCAAACTTGTCCGTCAGGCCCTTGAGTCGGATAAAATATCCTTGAGCCGTGGCGCCGAATTGCTGAGAAAGAGCATCAGCGAATTGCAGGAACTCATTGTCCAGTGGAAAATGCTGTGACAGCCCAATCTGCACAAACGCATCGGCTGCTCCTTATGGACGCCTGCGTTCTGATTGATTTCATAAAAGCCGATAGTTCAATTTTCAAACTATTTGTCAAATACGTCGGTGAGATACATGTGGTTAGCCCTGTTGTTGAAGAAGTGAAAGACATTGAAAGTACGCAAGCGCTTGAAAAACTCGGCTTGATTATTATTGAACCGAAACTTGATGATGTGTTTACTGCTGCAAATCAATCGGGTTCGATTTCATTTCAGGACAGGTTGTGTCTTCTTACTGCAAAGCGTGAAGGTTTTATTTGCGTAACTAATGACAAACGTCTTCGGAAACAGTGCGAAAAAGATAACGTTCAAATTTTATGGGGACTTCAGCTTCTTGTAGGTTTGCATGAAAAAGGTGGAATCACTTCTGCCGATGCAGTTGAACTTGCAGAGCAAATACATAAAAATAATCCCAAGCATATTTCTCTAAAGTTACTTGAGCGTTTCAAGGATGCCGTAAAAGATTGAGGAACGCGCAATCGCTTGAAGCTGAAAAAAAATTACGAAAAAGAAACTTCTAACTTTCTCCCAAGAACGACGCCGATTCCTCATACTCTCGGCAATAATAATTAAAAACCGGCCACGCCCAAAGGCGTCCCGCAACCCCGATAAGGACCGCTAATTCCGCTATGGCAAGAACGGCCACGTCATACAATGACGGAAATCCCCAATGACGCATTAGTAGAAGCGGCGCAGCCAAAATCGGCAGAAAAAAAACTGAAAGCGGAAGCACCCGCCGATTTTTTGCGGGTGGGCAACGATAGGCCATTATAAATCCCACGGGGATAAATTGGGCGGTGATCTGGATAAAATCGACCAAGCCTTGGAGCGACTGGGTTCCCCGACTGGAAAACCTGAGAAAACTTCCAAGCTTAGAGGCGCTTTGTACGGGCGGCGCGAAATTAAAGTATAATAACAGCCAGGCAATCGCGACAACGAGGGCCCAGGCCAAGGTCCCTCGAAAACGCTTCAATGCAAACCCAAAGGCCGGAAGCCCGATAAAAATGCCCGCAACTATTCCCGTAAAACATCCCCATCCCGGAAAACACGACGCTATGAAAGGCTGCAATACCAAAATTCCAACGGCCGCAATCAGGCAATAGCAGAGCGCCATGGCCCTGGAATACTTTATATGCCACTGTTTGAAACATAGCGCTGATGTAAAGGAAAGCAAGGAGCCGAAATACAGGAAAACCACGAAATCTTTTTTATTAAACCCCAACCAGCCCGACGAAAGCAGTTTGTCTATTTTACCCAAAATGGCGCCCCGATCGATCCCAAAATCAAAAGGCGCAAACGCGCTTGCCATTGTCACGAGCGTTATGCCGATAAGGGGGAAAAGGGCTTTTGCATGGGCAAATCGAGCAAGATGGTTGGCGTACCAGCGCTGAATCGATGAAGGTTTTATAATACCCGCGCATACGATGCCGACGATCGCTCCGAGCGTATTGGTTATCAAGTCGGTATCGGAGGTATTCCGGTCGATCGTGAACATTTGCAGGAATTCAACGAAAGCGCTGAGTAGGGTCCCTAAAAGCGAAAGGAAAACGAGCCGGTGCAATACCGGCCGATTCCTGTTTCGCAGCGCATACCAGCCGAAAAACCCGAAAGGAATGAAAAACAGGACATTGGTAATAAGGTCGCCACGGGAAAAATAGGCGTGAGCGTCGGTATTATAAAAAGGCTTCCAACTGATGACTTTGATATTGTGCCGAAGCTCGGCCTTCGATTTGATGACGTTAAACGGGATCGTGGTCGCATACACGATAAAAACCGAGTACCAAAGCCACAAAACGGTCGAAAGCCTGATTCGCTTCATGCGCCGCGTCCCTACTTTTCGAGCTTTTTGTTCCAGCCTTCAACCTCATGACGCATGTTCGCTAAAAGCGCCGTCGTATCGCCCTCAATGGTTATCGTGTCGATGCGGTCGCCCTGGACGATACTATTGACAATGTCCATATCTTCCTTGCCGACCACTTCCCCAAAAACCGTGTGATGGTTGTCGAGCCATGGCGTGGGAAGATGGGTGATGAAGAACTGGCTGCCGTTGGTGCCGGGGCCGGAATTGGCCATTGAAAGCACGCCGGGCTTGTCGTGGCGCAAATCTGCCGTGAATTCGTCGTGGAATTTGTAGCCCGGTCCGCCGGTACCGTTGCCTTTGGGACAACCGCCCTGGACCATGAATTCTTCAATGACGCGATGGAATTTGAGATTATTGTAAAAGCCGTGGTTTGCGAGGTTGACGAAATTGGCCGCGGTAAGCGGCGTTTTATCGGCAAAAAGTTTTAGCCGTATCGTCCCTTTTTCCGTAACAACGTTTGCCGTCAAATTCGAGGAGGGAAGGGCCGTTTTTTGCTTCTTTTTCTTCGCCATGCTATCGGTTCCTTTCAGTTTATGTGTTGGTTGCGTCTATGATAAAACCTAATTGTTCCCGCAAATCGTTGATTTCTTTTTGCCAAAAGTTATCGCTTCCCCAATCGGGGAAATTTCTTTTGAACTGAAAATCGTCCGATTGCCGCGCGCACCATGCCAAAAAGTAAATCATGCGCATTGCCCTGAGCGGTTCGATACAGCGAAGCGTCTCCCGGCCAAATGTTCTGAAACGTTCGTAGCCTTGCATAAAAAGTTCGATTTCGCGCGCGGATTTATCGGCGCGGTCGGGAAGCAAAAGCCACAAGTCCTGCACCGGCGGCCCCATCGCCATGTCGTCGAAATCGATCAAAAGGAGCCCTTCGTCAAGACGGTCCATGATATTGCCGCGATGACAATCGCCGTGAATGCGGATGCATTCGGCGTTTTCAAAGAGCGCGGCGCTCGTCGTTATGATTTTCGTGACGACGTCGCGAAGGGTCTTTCTCAGACGTTCGGGCACGACGGTCGTGCATAAAAGATCGATGTCGTTTTGGGTTGATTTTTGCGGATGCATGGTAATGCGGTGGTCGGCCCTTCGCTTTTCGCCGGCAAGATGGAGCCGTGCAATGAGCGAGCCGAGCCTGATCCAATCGGACTGCGTTGTAATTTCAAGCTGCCGCCCGGAGCGTTTGGGATACACCGCGAAAAACATCCCCGCATGCTCGCCGAGGGTTCTCCGGTTTGCAAGGGCAATCGGCGCAACTACCGGCAGTTCTGCTTCCGCGCAATCCAAAACGAATTGGTGCTCGTTTTCGATGGTTTCCCGCTTCCACCGGCCCGGCCGGTAAAACTTGGCGATGAGCTTCGTTCCGTCGGTCCCGCGCAACTCGTAAACCCGGTTTATATAGCTTGGAAGCGAGACCGTCAGGCCCGTGAGACGTATGCCCATGGCCTGTTCCACGGTCGAAAGGATTTCATCGGGAGTTAAAAGTTCAAAATTCATAAAAGTCGAAAGTCGAGCTATTACGCAAATCTGACCTTACGAAAATAGGTTTTTTTCCTTTTGAAAAACGGTATCGCCTGGTTTATTTGGGGCACCGTCGGCCTGCGTTCAGAGGGACACGAAAATCCGGGATAGTCCTTCAGTTCAAAGCGCATGCCCGTAAACTGCTCAATTCTCTTGAAATATTTTTCCTCGTCCATCGACACGAACGTCAGCGCGATGCCGGAGGCGTCGGCCCGTCCGGTCCGCCCGATCCGGTGGATATAGTCCTCGGAAAAAACGGGCGTGTCGTAGTTGACAACATGGGTTATGCCCTCGACGTCGATCCCCCGCGCGGCGAGGTCAGTGGCCACGAGCACCTTGAATTCACGGCGCTTAAAGCCTTCCAGGGCGCTGATGCGCTGAGACTGCGAGCGGTTCGAATGGATGGCCGCGGTGCGAACGCCGCGCTGGGCGAGCTTGCGCGCGATTTTATCGGCCCCGTGTTTGGTGCGGGAAAAAACGAGCATGGTTTCCACGGGTTCATTGTCGAGAATGTGCTGGAGCAAGTCGCCTTTTGAGTGCTGGGACACTCCGTAGAAATGTTGCACCACTGATTTTACCGGCGTAAAGGACTGTCCGATTTCGATGAGCTGCGGGTTTTTTTGTATGCCCGCCACCAAATCGCGCACTTCGCGCGACATGGTTGCCGAAAAAAGAAGCGTTTGGCGCTGCGCGGGGACTTTGGCGATGATCGAACGGACGGCTTTTATGAATCCCATATCGAACATTCTGTCGGCCTCGTCAAGCACTAAAAATTCAACGCGCGAAAGATTGATGGTCCCGCGTTCCAAATGGTCGATAAGCCTGCCGGGGGTCGCCACCACGATGTCGACGCCTTGCCTTAGACCCGTTAACTGGTTACCCATGCCCACGCCGCCATAGATTGAAATCGCCCGAAACCCGGTAAACTTCCCATAGGTACGGATCGAGTCCTCGATCTGCTGTGCAAGCTCGCGGGTCGGGGTCAGGATAAGGGCGCGCGGATGGCGAGGCCCGTCTTTTTGTGCGCTGCGCTGCAAGCGGTCTAAAAGGGGCAGCACGAAAGCCGCCGTTTTACCGGTGCCTGTCGGCGCGCAGCCGATGACGTCTTTGCCTTCCATGGCGAGCGGGATCGCCTTTTTTTGGATTTCCGTAGGGGCGCTGTAACCTGATTTGGTCACCCCCTGCATGATTGTGGCGCTGAGGCCGATTGCTGAAAAACTCATAAAATTCCTCCAACCTCATGCAATGCGTGTGCAAAATGCACCGAAAGCCATGAGATGCTTGAAAAAAGTGGGTGACGCGCTGCGTACTGATGGAAACAAGCAGGAGGTAGAGAGGAAAAAAACGAAATCCTTAAAAACCCTTTGCCGATAATCATCGAAGAGCGGGTCTGAATGTACCGTCTCTCGCTGTTGACACATCGGAGGCGGGTTCTGCTTATGCAGACTACTAATATAACATGTCGGCAAGGAAAAATCAAAGGGATTCTTTTTTCTTGCTTGAGAAGCTTGGAAGACCTCGCTGAAAAACTTAAATGCGCCAATGCAAAGAACTCGCTAAGATCTTTGGTCATGATCGATAAGTAAAAAGCCGTTTTTCACGTGCGCCCGTACGGGCGCACGTGATCTTTCCGATCTACAATTTATTCTATCTTTTAGTCCGGGGCGTTCAATTGAACGGCCTTACCTCAGATCATCTTTTCCTTTACCATTTCTTCGGTTCGAATTATTTTGAACGCCCCTAACATGTCGCGGGTGGGATGACCGCGACTTTTTTGCAATAGAACTGGAAATCAATGGGAATTTCTCCGTTTGCGGAAAAACTCAATAAAAGCCAACAAAAAGCCGTTCTTCACAATCATGGTCCGCTTCTCGTGCTTGCAGGCGCGGGAAGCGGCAAGACGAGGGTGTTGACCAATAGGATCGCGCGGCTGGTTTCGGAAAAAGTGTGCAAGCCCTCGCAGGTATTGGCCGTGACGTTTACCAACAAGGCCGCAATGGAAATGCAGGAGCGCATAGCCGAGATGGTTTCGCGCAAGACCGCGGGCCTTATGACCGTTTCCACGTTTCATAGCCTGGGCGCGCGTATTCTCAGGGAACACGGCGAAGCCATCGGAGTGAAAAAAAATTTTTCGATTCTCGACGACCATCAGCGCCAAACCATTCTCAAGCAAGTGGTCAGGTCGGCGGGCGGAAAAAAAATGGAGGACAAGCATGAGGAAATCGCGACCTCGATAAGCCTTGCCAAAAACGCTTCCTTGGACCCCGACCATTATACGGAAACCGACAAGGACAATCCCCGGTTTTTGCGGATTTATAAAGCGTATCGCAGTCACACGCTTAAACGTCAGACCATTGATTTCGACGATTTGCTGCTTCTACCGCTCGAACTTTTTGAGAAGCGCCCCGAAATTCTTCAGGATTACCGCAAGCGGTTTTCGTTTATTTCCATCGATGAATTCCAGGACACCAATGTCGTGCAGCTCAAGCTTGCCCGGCTGCTGAGCGCACCTTCCAACAATATCATGGCAGTGGGCGACGACGATCAAGGCATTTATTCATGGCGCGGCGCGGACATCAACAATATCCTGAGCTTTCCGGTGCATTTTCCTAACGCCGTATCCGTTGTGCTCGATACGAATTACCGTTCCACGAAATCGATTTTAGAGGGCGCGTTGGCCGTTGTGTCGAAGAACCGAAAACGCACGCTCAAGAACATTACCGCGGCCGCCGGAGCGGGCGAGCCGATTACGGTCTATAAGGCGGACGACGAGAC